>Ga0256913_10000603_pt1 | contig 18680 bp, 9 predicted proteins | sample Axial_MatmetaG_FD_185970 | JGI IMG/M metagenome (GOLD analysis project Ga0256913, IMG submission 185970) | Deep-sea worm associated microbial mat communities from Axial Seamount, Juan de Fuca Ridge, Pacific Ocean - Axial_Mat | ecosystem: Environmental > Aquatic > Marine > Oceanic > Microbial... | reverse complement strand
ATTGTGTAAAACAATGGTTGGCAAGGTACTACCCGAAGCACCATTATTATTTAGTGTTTTATCTTTAAGGTTAAGCATCAGTACAAACCCCTTCTCCTTTTTGTAGATGTGTTCCTTCAGCAAATCGACAGCTCCCATATCACCAAAAACTCCTGCCGATGATACCGAGCAAGGTATTCCTACAATTTTCATTTTTACAGGGCTCTTAATCTTTAAATATGTAAGTAAATCCAGACGAAGGGAATAAACAACAGCACCAGCCACTATTCTACCGTTTTCAATGACTGTAAAATACCGCTGATGACATGGGTTGTGATTTTCCGTATGAATAAGAAAAGCTTTATGCTGAAAATAATTTTCGGCCAGATTATCCCATTCCTCAGGCAGATAAATCGCTTCCGTAAAATAATTAAATCCAATCATTTCAAAGTTGTTTCAAATACAGCAAACTCTCGATATGGTAAAGGTTTTTCTCCATAGCAACGCTGTAAAATTCTTTGTACAAAAGCCATTGATGCCCTGTTTTCCTCAAATATAAAACCGCCCTCACAATACTTATATCCTTTATCGATAAGCGTTGGCAACGACTTACTAATTAATGCCAAAGCCACCGGACTGCGCTGATATTCAGGAATAATCCCGATTTCAGTAAACCTGAAAGTATTTATGGAGGGTCGGAGTCGATATTTAATCAAATCGAATACATTAAGATCCTTTTTATTATTCTTCAATTTATTGAAATCCGGATACCACAAAAAGAAACCTACTGGTTTATGGTTTATCTCAGCAAATATCAGGTTCTCATTATCTAGCAAAAATCTGAACGGATAAAACAATTCCAAATCTTCTTTGCTATCGCGATTAGCCCAGTAAGGGTGTTGTGTAAAAGCCTGATTATTAAGCTGAGTATAAACAGCACTTTCCTTTTTAATCTGTTTTTTATCCATAAACCTTAGAGTAAGATCTTTCAATTTTCGTTGTGAAGAATAGGTCTTAGCCCAGGCGTTATAGGCCTCCATAGTAAAAAGATAAGTGACCATTTTTCTGGCTCTTAAATCTTTAAAATAATCTGCATAATAGGACAAATTATATGGTAAACCAAACAATGGAACCTCATCAAAACGATTGAGCAATATACCGGCACCATAATTCAAATGACCGTTTATTCCAACTACAACTTTCTTGATCTCAGGAAAGTATGTTCTGATAGCATCTTTAATTAAAGCAAAAATATCTCCGAGATTTTCCCTTGCTTCAAAAAACGAAACCTGAATATAGTCCTTCAACCGTAAATCGTGAATCAGGGCAAACCGAGCTACATCGTCGTTACCATCACGAATAATAAACTTTATAATTTTTGAATGAGTTGCAAAAGCCGATGAAGAATTAAGTAATAAATTCGCAATGCTATCTTCTGTGCCACGATAATACGGATTACCGGAATAAATATCTGAAGCAACTTTTTTGAAAGCTGAAAAGCCTGATGAGCCTTCTATTCTCTCTGCTTTTATCATATTCAACTATATAAAAATTTCCACAGGTTTCTCAAATCCCAGAAATTCGCAATAGGAGGAAGCAGAATAGGAACCGGCATTCCCAAGAACTACTATGTCTCCCATTTGCAATTCGGGAAGCATAATATTATTGGAGAAGATATCCCTTGAATAGGTTGAGCTTCCATAAATCTTTGTCTTACAACAAGATTCAGAAAGCAATTGCTTTCCGTCCCTAACTATCATCACCGGATGAATAGCTGTTTCGGGATACATTAACGGACGGGGAAATTGCGCTGTGGAAGCATTCACGCCTACCAGATATTCATTTCCTCTTTTCTTGATATCCGTCACATGACATACAAAAACACCTGCGGCACCCCCTATTATCCGGCCAGGTTCAAGAATCAAATGCAAATTTTTCCCATATTCATGTGAAGTATTATTCATAAGCTTAGTTACTCGTTGGTTGTAATCCACAAAATTAAACTCATCATCTCCATTTTCAGAAACCCCAAAACCTCCTCCAAAATTCAGAGAAACAAGTTTCGGAAATTTCTTTGAAATATCAATTAATGCAGAATAGCAATTGATAAAATAGTCAATATCAGTTATATCAGTACCCACATACATATGTAAAGCATTAATCATTTCCTTATTCTCAATTTCATCAATCTCCTCAAGGCTAAAACCCAACCGGCTTTGTTTACCAATAAAAGCTCCTGCGTGATTGGAATAAGGAGCTACAGCATCGCCTATATTGCAACGAATTCCGACCGGAAAATCCGGAAAAAGCCGCCTCCACTGTTCCAATTGCAGCGGCGAATCGAGATTAACCTGAACTCCATTATCATGAATGATTTTCATAGTCTTTTTTGTCAATGCCGAAGAAGTAAAAATAATCTCATCGTCCTTATAACCAGCTTTCATAACAGCCCTAAGGTGTAATACCGAATTAACAAATACCTTAATATTTTCCTCTTTGATGTAAGATAAAAAATCGGGATTAATATTTGCCATAGTGGCAAAATGAATCGATTTATTCTGATAATCTATTTTTCGGAATTTATTACACTGGGCTTTAATAGTCTGAATATCATAAATGTAATATGGGTCAAACTCATCTTTATTTTTATTGTTAATATAATTAAGAATACTTTCTTTTAATATCATCATTTAATTTTTAGAGTGCATATTTAACATCGTAATGGCATAAGGCAATCTGTCCTTGATTTCGACAAATGTATAAAATAATCAGCTATCTTAAAGCAAGAAATTAAAGAAAAGGGGTATTAGAAAACCGGAGACCGGTCTTCTCAAAAGCTATCTTCTTCCTTATACCATGATGCATAAGTAGCATAGGAATCGGCAATGCGGTTTATTTCCCCTTTGAGCAGTTCGGGGCTTAGGTCTTTGATTTTTTTAGCCGGAATACCGGCATAGATGGAACCCGATTTCACAACTGTTCCTTTGGTAACCACAGCGCCGGGAGCAATAATCGTATTGCTTTCGATAACGGCACCGTCGAGGATAATTGCCCCGATGCCTACCAGCACATTATCGTGAATGGTACAACCGTGAACCACGGCATTATGGGCAATGGAAACATTATTACCGATATTTACGGGAGCTTTTTTATAGGTGCAATGAATTGTTGCGTTATCCTGAACGTTGACATTATCACCGATGCGAATATAATGAACATCGCCGCGCACAACGGCTCCAAACCAAAAGCTACAATTTTTTCCCGCCACCACATCACCTATAATCTGAGCGGTATCGGCGAGAAAACAGCCTTCTCCAAAAACCGGTTTTGTCCCGTTTACTTCTTTAATCAACGCCATTATCAACCTTCAATATTAGAATTTTTTCTGTTTTTTCATCAACGCGATAGCGATTATCAGACCTGTATCCAACCACCCAAATTATGTCGGTTCCGGAACACATAATCCAGATATTTTCCTTATCTATAACGGAAATCTTCAAATCGGTAAACAAATCGCTGACAAGTTTTTTACCGTTCATCCCGAAAGGATAAAAGAAATCGCCGTTTTCCCACTTCCTCAGGACAAGCGGAAATCTCAATTTGTCAAAATCGAAGTAAGCCGTCGAATTATCAGTCGAAAACTCCTCTACCCTACCGGTAATTTCAAATGAAAACTCAACGGGGAAATCGCCTTTAAAATCTTCGTTAACAATAAAGAAGTCATCTCTGTTATCATTATTTTCATCTTGCAGAGGAGTAATAATCAAATCGTTACGATCTTTAATCAATCTGAAAGAATCACTGAAAAATCTTAATCCCGACTTATCACTTTTCAGGTTATCATATATCTTTTTAATTGCATCGGCATTAAAACCGTACTGCAAAAGAAATTCCGACAGATAGACATCTAAATTGTCGATTTCCAGCAATTTAGGAATATTAATTATAATCTTATCACCTTCTATTTTCAGCATTGAATTAAATAAAATTTGAGTCTGATGTTTAAACGCCCGTTCGATACCGGCAATATTGTCAATCGTGCGGGCTAAATTAGTAATAAATTTGGGATTGAGCGCATCAAACATCGGCAGGATGTTGTGGCGTATATGATTGCGCAGATATTTATCGGAAAAATTGCTGGAGTCGTCAACGAAATCCAGATTATGTTCCGATGCATATTTTTCGATTTCCATTCTACGGGCAAACAACAGAGGGCGTATCAGTCTGCCGGCCACCGGACGGATGCCGTGAAGTCCGGCAATACCCGTTCCTCTGACGAGATTAATAAAAAACGTTTCCGCCTGATCGTCGAGATGATGAGCCGTTGCAATATAATCATAATCAAGCTTTTGGCGTAATTGTTCAAACCACCGGTAGCGCAAATCGCGCGCAGCCATCTGAACGGAGATTCCGTTTTCGGCAGCATATTCCGCGGTGTTGAAATATTTAACAAACAGCCTGACATCATTCGAGTCACAATAGTCTTTTACGAAAGCCGTATCGCGCTCCGATTCCTCTCCCCTGAGGTTAAAATTGCAATGAGCCACTGAAATCTCATAATCCGATCGTTCAAACAAATGCAACATAACCATAGAGTCGGCACCTCCGCTGACCGTCAGCAAAATTTTATCGCCGGATTTCAGACCGATAACGTTACTACAATATTCCACAAACTCATTAAACATAGTGCAAAACTATAAAAAAAAGCACCGCAAAATTTTACGGTGGTTTTAATTCATCCATACAAAGGTTTAATAAACCTTGTATCCGAGTTGAGTTTCGTCGGCTTTGATAATATTCTTGAAGAATGTTGCAAACTCATCAAACTCATCAACTTCGACCATATCTTTTTTAAAGACTATTTTACGTGTAATCACAAGGTCGCGACCTTTGCGTTTAAAAGTAAGCCAATATTCACCGAATTTCGACACATAGTGTTTGTTTTTCGGCAGGGACGAAAGCGACATACCTTTGGGTGTATGAATCACAATGGTTTCCTGACGCGAATCGTCGTTGATATAGCGCCAGAGGGCAAGCGGATATTTACGGTCGTCGTTGAGAAAATCGAGCGGTTCCTGCTTCATTGCAAGCGGTATTTTCAAAAGTTTTTTGTTTTCAAAAGCAATGAAGGGATCATAAACCGTAAAACTGTATTTATAAAATACCGAGTCGTCTGTTGTATAAAGAGTTGAATCAAAATCAAAAGTATGAATTTTGATTTTGGCAAAATCGCTGCTGATGGCATTAGTAAGTTCTTTTATTCTTTTCTTTTGTCCGATATCTCTGTAATTGGCGCGGATTCCGGCGGCATAATCGCCCCAGCGTGTAGCGGTGCGCGAGATATTCATATTTCCATCGGCATCGAAAGTGATGTCAGCAGTGCGGACTATCTTGTTCGGCTGACGTGTGGGCATATCCAGCAAATACGGTTTTGAATTATTGCCGTTATCAATATCGAGGACAAAGGCCTTTTTCAAACCTGCACCCATTGTTGAAAACGGCAGATAATCACTTGTCAGCTCAACAACATAGGGTTTACCGTCAATCCAGACTTTGGAAATAGCGTGATTGAAACCCGTATTCGGAAGGGCAAGTTCTTTTTCACCGTTATCACGCGTATTTACGAGCATAATCTCCGCTTTGAAACCGGCTTCACGACATAGCGCAATAAACAAAGTGGCAACATCCTTACAATCACCGATTTTTGTGTTAATGGTTTTTGAAGCCTTCTGCGGTACAATCCCACTCTGACGGAAAGGAATAGAGCTGTAACGAATCTCCTTAACAACGTAATCGTAAATAAGATGAACCTTTTGGTAATCGGAGAGATTCTCTTTTCCCTCCAGAATATTACTCAGCACATCTTTAACCTCAAAATTGGATTTGGCCTTTGTAGTACTAATATCGTAATACCACTTATTGATGAAAGTCCAGTCGGGAATCGATGAATAATGCAGCATTTTACCGAAGTCAACAAGCTCATCCATATAAGATTCGCTTTTAATACTTTCCACATCCTTTATTTCCCACGTATATTTTGTGAAATTGTCGTCGGGATTATCAATAACAGGCTTCATTTCCGAATTCATCATTTCATAGTCGAACTTTCTGTTTCCTTCAACCAACAATGAATACACCTGTTTTGAGGTAGGATAAAAATGGTCAAAATATTCCAAATCCCAGAAATGTTTCAGCAATTTACCGTAATTATAACTTTGCAGTTTGTAAACCACCAGAATAGCATCCCCTTCCTGAAGGTCGGTAAAGATTATCCTGCCCGGCTCTTCTTCTTCGTTACGCTCGGCTTTTACAACATCGCCGTCTTTTTTCAAAACTTCGGTTTTTTCGACCAGCAAGTCCTGACCTTTCGTATCGATATAATATTCTTTCCACGTATCAACGCCTGTTTTGTTAAAGACCTTTACCATAAGATAATGTTTCTCCTCGGAACCACCACCTTGATACACAATACGTTGAGTTTCGTTTAGCACTATCAGGCTATTATCTTCGGGATAATCGTCGGCATCGTCGGACTTTTTGTAAAGCTCATAGACATCGGGTTCTTCAAAATAATCGAAGATATCATTATCGCCGAGAAACTCCCTGTAATCTTTCCGCGTGTCGTAGTCGTTGGGATTATAAAGTAATGCCAATTTATAGCTCTCTTCCGCTTCGGTTTCATCATCGTTTTCCTTATAAGCATCTGCAAGCAAAGCGTGATAATAGCCAACATACGGCACATTTTCAATTAATTTTTCGTAGTAATCAATGGCCTTGTAATAGCTATGCCTGTCGGCCAGAACGCCGGCAACATCCTCGTAATTTCTGGGTGTATATGGCTCCATTTCAATAAGTTGCTCCATTGTTTTCAAAAACATAGACAAATTACCAATGGCATCGTAATGCCGGGCAATAACCTTAGTTACCGAAGTGGAAAAGTTCTTTTTATTATACTTTTTCAGAATGGACAAACCGGCGGGCATATTTTTATAAGCCGATGTCTGAACCAAATAAGCATAATATGTAAAATCGATATTATCGGGAAACTTTCTATGAGCCTCATTAATAAGATCGAATGCCTTTCCGTTTTCCTCCTTTTTCAACAAAAGGTTAATACGTTTCATAGCAACTTCTTCGGTATTTCCTATTGACTCCTCAAGATTATTGAGAACGATTTCCGCTTCTTCCCAGTCCTCCTTATCTATAGCCTCTTTATACACAAGCCTGAGAGCAATAGGATTATCGGGGTCTGTTTTTTTCACCTCTTCAAGCAATTTCGACAATAAAGTTTCGGCTTCCTCACGTTTATAAACCAATAATAATTTACCGGCGATATATGACGATTCGGGAGCCAAATCACGGGCTTCCAGCAAAAGTTTACGAGCTTCATAGGTTTTGTCGAGTCTCTGATACAAATCCTGCAACAACACCTTATAATAAACCTTACCGGGATGATTCTTTTCAAGATTTTCAAAATATTCTTCGGCAAAATGCTTATACACAACAGGTTGATAATCATAGCTTTTGGGATATGATTTCGGTTCGGCACTAACGTTAAAGGTAATAAGTTTTTTATTTAAATCGGAGAAACGCACAAAAAATTCGCTATCGTCAACGTCGTCGCTCTGACCTATTTGAAGCAGCAATCTGTTATAACCTCTTTTGAGTTTTACTTTCACCGTATAAGCATCCATACCAAGAGACCTCTCGACCTCTTCGGCCAACATAAGTTTATCGTTAAGCCACACCTTAAGCGAACCTTTCGCTCCGATATGCATTATTACCTCCTGATCTTTCGGAGACTGAACAAAGGTTTGGGCATAAGTAATGGAATTGTCGGTATAAGAATGATAAGCAATATCGACCCAAACGCCCGGTTTATAACGCTTTATGGTAAACCATTTAATGGGAGCACCGTTACGGTTTACAAATTCAAAATCGTTTTCGGGATGTTGAAGCGGACCGAAATCCTTGTTAAAACCGCTTCCGGAGATATTCTCGAAATTACCCACAAGCTGCCATTCCACGATATTACCCAATAATGCGCGGTACTCATCGGCTTTTGAAAACTTCCTAATCTTTTGATAATGTCGTGCAAGAGATAAATTGGCAAAACCGGTATTGGTAAAATTCAACTTTCCCGATTCCAACAGCTCATTGATAAATACCACACGGTCTTTCGACAATTTATTCTTATTAACAAATAAATCACCAAACCAGTAATTATACAAATAGGGATTTATATCCTTTTCTTTTTGAATAAAAGTCTTGAAATGCTCAAAACAATAATCAGGTTTTTGATCGACGGAATTTACAAATGCCCAAGACAAAGAAGCGGCTTGAGCCGTCCTCGGATTTTTTGTTGCATCGTAAAACTCGTCACGAGCATCATCAAGTTTGTTTTCATTAAAATACTTCCATCCTTTGTCAAGATGATTCTGCGCAAATCCTTTTCCGCCTGCAATTAAAAATAAAGCAAATAACTGAATTAAAAATAAATTTCTCATATTAAATAGTTGTGTTAATGTGGTTTATAAATAAAAAGTTTGTCAAATAATATCGCAATGTCAAAATATATTTTCGTTTTCCCATAAAATTTTATCTCATAAGATACATTTTGCCGAATTCGTGTTTAAAATACTTATCGGCGCCCGAATCCCTGTGTTCGATATCTTCACCGTTAATTCGGCTAATCACCCTGTAAAGGTAAACACCGTTTGCCAGTCTGTCGCCATATTCGTCGGTGCCGTCCCAAGCATAATCGGTAATATTTCTTCCCACGTGAATATTACCAAGCTCCTCAAGTGTAATCTCCCTTACAACCTTTCCGCTAACGGTCATAATTTGAATCATAAAATAATCGGGCACTTGCGAACCTGTGAGAGTAAACACAAAATGTGTTTTGGTGGTAAACGGATTCGGCCAGTTGAGAAGATTTGTTATCGTTGATTTATTGATAACGCTAAATTTTATCTGATAATCATTTAATCCCGACATATTCAACGACTTATCGACAGCCTGCACATACAAGATATATTCTCCGTCTTCGGAAAATTCGGGCTTATAAATAATCCGTGCTTTGTTTTTGGGGAGTTCGGCCGGAATAAACTGCATTTGTTCGTCGCCATTAACCGAAAAATAAATCCTTTTGCGTGCAATATTTCCGGGCACGGAAAGATATACCTTAAATGAAGAAGTATCGTCGAGAGCAATAAAGCGGTTATCATCGAAGAGAGAAATTGAAATTTCCGGTTTTGCCGAAACGATATCACCGTCGAGGATATGAATCCCGTCGAAAGTAACATCGAGCACGGGAGAAGAGTTGTCTTCCGCCACAAAAAACGGTATTTCCATACTATTGTTCACGTGCGAAACTTCCGGCTTATCAAACCTTTTTGTTACAGGATTAATGGTATTGATATCGAGCAAAAAAGAGCAATTACCCTTTAATGCAGTGGTAACATAGCTAAATGTGTCAACAATAAATTTTCCGGCGTCAACCGGTGCAACTCTTCGCAACCCAAGGTCGTGAATAACATTATTACCGTCTATAACCCAATATCTTACCAACAGGCTGTCTTTAAAATTAACGGTTGAAATATTTTTATAAGCGACGGAAAGTTTCAGTGTGTCGCCACGTTCGATTGTATCGCTGTGAAAATTGAAATTTTCTTTCGGAGCTATTGCCAATTCGGGAGGAGTGGCATAGAGCACCTGCCAACGGTTGATGTATGCAGGAGTATGTAAGCTGTCGTCTTTCATAAAACATATCAGTTTACAATACGGGTAATCTGCGGCAGGCATAATATCGTTCAGTTTATTAACAAATGTGGAATCCGGTTTTAAATCGCGGAAGACAGTATCCTGAGTGCCGTCGTCTTCAATACCGATAAGAGCCAGTCTGACGGAATCGGTATTAACCTTATCCTGTGAGCGGACGCTCCAGCTGAGAGCATACCATTTTGACGAAGGTCCGATTACGGGCGAAGCAATATAGCCTTCGGTCCAATGAGTTTTAAAACTGTCAACCAGAGTGATATGTGCTTGCATACTGTCGCCGATAATTTCTGTGGCATTACCCAAATCGCCTTTGACGCCCCAAAGGATATAAGGTCTGTTGTCGGGGATATTTCTTGTATAATTGGCACCGAGAGAATCATAGGCTTTATGCAGATACTCAGGCCATTGCGAGAAATTGGTATGCCGTGCAGTACGCATCAGCACCATATAACCGTCGGGTATTTGCGCGATAAAATCGGCAGTGCGTCTATACCAAACACTGTCTTTTATTATCTGCCCCGAAGGAGGATAATCAACCGTGCTGAATTCAAAAGCAGCATAATCGTAACTCTTACAATGGATATTACCGTAAGGCCCGAAGTTATTACCGAGATTCCGGCTCTTTAGCGGCACACCGCTCACGGGATTAATCAGGCCGAATTTCACACTTGCAATGCCGCAAAGAGAATAAGACTGCTGATTGCCGTTGAGTAACCACTGCGGTTCTGTCCAAGCAATGTAAGGATAAATGCCGTTGATACATTTTATCACTTTTATGTCATTAACAAAATCGAATCTTCTTTTAGGTTTGTTGAAAACCGCCAGTTGGTATTTATCGTTCTCAAACTGAAAGAAATCAGCCTGCGACCATCCTTTTTGTCCGAGAATAAACTGGAAAGAGGAATTACGCCAATTATAATTATGCCCTGCCGTGGAGTCGATACTCACACGCCAGTAATAAACCGCACTATCGATAAAAGTCTGGGAAGGTGTAAACTCCACCACTCCCCCTTTAGATACAATCTTTGCCGTTTCAAACAACGGACTGTTAAAAAATACTGTTGTATCTATCTGAAAAACATAGGTTTTAGACGGCGACAACGGATAAAATGTTGATGCTTTCAAAGTAACGGTATTTGTCGGGACAATGGCGAATTCAGGAGGATAAACCGGTGCCAAATCGGCTGCTTTGATATCGATAATCTTAATTACGTTATTGTTATTTTCATCCTGTTCGGTAATATCCGAATTGGCATCAACCCTTATCAAAATCGCATTTTTACCCACATCATCAATTTTACCGATGGGAAACCAAAACCGGAGTGTGTCCTTGAACTTTGTACTTGCCGTCCAAAGCACCTTTTTCTGCTTGGTTTTCAAATCGGGTAATGTCCTTTCGACCTCCACCACAAACGAATCCGACAAAGCCATTCCCACATTTGTAACAATAACATTAAGGCAAAAGCTGTCATTTTCGGTAGTAACAATATCGGGCGTGGTATAAACGCTTGAAAGGGAGACGACATAGTCGGGCAAGCGAGCCGAGTTCAGCACTATAGCCGGATCGCCGTGAAGTATCATTTCCAGACTTGTCTCCTTCATATTTTGAGTCGGAGAATACACTGTTTCAACAGTATTTTTCAGCTGATATCCCACAGATTTACCATAATTTTTATGGCAATAATTATGGAAAAATTCTTTGGTATAAGTATTAAGATAAGGAGGTGAGCCTGATGTCACGGAGCCGAGATAGGCAATAGCACCTTTATCACGAATTAAGATAAAAGCTTCGCTGGAATTTACAATCCCCACATTAGGTTGAAAAACATCGCCGGCGAAACACGAATTGGCTATCAAAAAGGGATATTTTCCGTAGTTGTTATATTCCGAAGGATTATCGATACTGATATCGAAACCTATTCCGGCAGCATGACCGAAAAAATTCAACATATTAACTCCATTGTTGATTTCCTGCTTTATCTGTGCGGCAAGATTTACCTGAATGGGGTCGGTTGTGGTTTTGTAAAAAGTGTAAACGCTGCCTCCGAAGTTAGTATCGGTATAGATTTTTTCATAACCCTTCATATAGTTTTTAATGGCATTTTGGAGTTTCTGCGTATCGCCACCACTAAAAAACAGGGCTTTCTTTTTCCATTCGGCCGGCGGATTTTGAATCGAATCTTCATAAATCTCAACCTTTTTGAGATATAAATCCACATGATTAAGATTTTTGGCGGCAAGTCGCCCTGTAGCAATGGCCGGTTTATAAGTATTGCTTGTAATATAAGAAGACAACAGAATATCCGATGGCGGCGAACCGAATGACGGAACCAAAGTGTTTTTATAATAATTAGCATCTTTCCTGTAAGCCTCCGGATAATAGGCTTTTCCGATAACAAACAAATATTTCGGAGGCTGATTGAGCTGTGTCATTGCCCGTGCAATAAAATTGCGAATGGCCATTGGATTCTTATAAATACCGTAACAGTATTGCTCGTAAAGGTCGTCGATATCCACGAGCATAACATTGAAATTGCGGTTTGTACGGTATTGCGCATAATCGTTCACCGTTGACAACGTCTGTCCGGTTCCCATAAGCGATTTATGACTTATAATGATATAATCGGCATTGGGATAGAGAGCCATATAATTTTTGAATTGGGCATTTGTGCCGACGGGTATCAGCGACAATCCCGAATGGACTTTGCTTTGTCCCACGATAACACAATGCTTCACGGCACCTGAATTAGGTATCAGGGTTTGATAGTTGTTACCGTTTTTAGTAACCAATATCCGTTTATGATTATCGAGGTCGTAAAGCAGAGGAATATTCCCTCCGTTAAAATTCGATATATTCAGATAGGTCTTGTTTTGAACGGCATCGGCCACTTCCAAAGTAAAATAATTCTTACCTTCAAAATCGGTAGTATGCGGATATCTGACTTCAATAAAGGAAATAGCGGTTCTGTCGGCTCCGCTGCCAAGGTCGTTAATAGATTTAAAAGTAAAAGAAGTATTGGACGAACCGAGTGCCGAAGCAGCAATTTGTTTGCTGAAATGTAATAATTTATAACCTTCAAAAATGGTATCGATTACCGTGCCGGCAAATTCAACTTTCAGGTGATGATCGGGATTTGTCGAACGGTGATTAGAAGCGCCGGCAACAACAAATTTAACCTCCGAAGCAGGGCCTGAGGCATAAACATTTTTGGTCGGTACATTACGGGTTCTTGTGCTGCCGAGACTTAACGGATAGTCCATAAACCCCTCCCCTTTGGCATATTCGGGATCCCATATTGTTTCGCTCTTCGTTTCTTTCAACGGAATCCCCGCATTATAGGAATAGTTAAAATTAACATGAGACCTTTTGAAAACATAAGGTGCCGCCGTATATGCGGAATAGTTGTTATCATTTTCCGGCGTTAACCGCTTATTGTTGAACGAATTATTGTAAGTAAGAAAATAAGTTGCAGTATCGTTAAAAAGGCTGTAAGCATTGTCAGGCTGATATTCCGGCTGCTTATAAAGCACGCTGTCGTACCATCCGTCGTTTTTTTGAGCAAAAAATTCTATGTAATCGCCCGACGACCAAACACCGTTTATCTGATTATGAATATGAAGATACAGTTCCCTGCCGCGTCCGAAAATTTGAAACCTTGCCGGACTAACGGACGACACCGGCACTCCGGCATTAACCAAATCACCGTAAGTTATCCGGTAAATACCATCTTCGATGATTTTAAATTTATAATATTTCTGATTGTAATTTATCCAGTCGTTGGCATAGTTCTGCCCGAAAAGCTTATTATTGACTGTTGAAATCAGCAATATTATGAACGATATAAAAATAAGGTGTCTTTTCATAAATTTACTGATGTTTTGTGTTAAAACTAAACTTCACCGAAAACACATTCGAATAAAGAGCAATTGATTGATTTCCGATATCGGTAAGGGCGTAATCGATTGTCAATGTGTTTTTTATCACAATACCAACACCGATATTAGGCTGGAATGAAGTGACATAATCGCCGTTGGTTTTGGTTTCCTTTTGAAAATTTCCAATACCGCCTCTGAGAAAAACTATTTTTTTATAGCCCAATTCAAAGCCGAATTTCGGGTCAACACTCAAAGTATTCCCTTTAATAAGCACATTACGTTTGCCATCGGTGGTAACAACGGCATCCAATTCTGTCAACAGCGAGATATTTTCACCGAAGGTAAATTCATAGCCTCCGGCAAAGACAAGTGCGGGCAAGGTAATTTCGGTGCTGTGTACCGGAATTTCGTTTCCGGTGCGTGTAAACACTTCGATCATCTCGTCGGAGAAGGTATATGACCACGAGTTGAAAGTGGTAGTGATATCCCTGAACATTGCACCGGCAAGCCATTTATTCTTTTTATAAATGGCTCCCGCATCGATACCGAAGCCCCACGACTTGGCAAAATCTCCCGCTACTCTCCTGATTATCTTCATATTAAGACCGTAAGATAAGCCTTCCACAGCAGTTTTATGAGCAAAAGAAATGGTAAAAGCATAATCGGCGGCCGAAAAGGAAGTTACTCTGTCATAGTTGATATTTCCCTCGGCGTCAATCAACTGTGAGGTATTCGGAATATTATCGACACCGAATCTTATTAACGAAAAAGCAAGCGCACTGTTGTTGCCGGTTTTTGTAGCAAAAACGCCGTAATCGTACTTGGCGATTCCTGCAAAATATTCGGCGTGCATAAGAGCAATGTTTTTCGCCTTTTGCATATAAACCAAACCTGCAGGATTCCAGTAACTACTGTAACCGTCGTTGGTAGAGGCAGCCAAAGCACCCGACATTGCCAACCCCCTCGCTCCTATTCCAAGCGAAAGAAATTCATTGCTGTATTTGGCAGTTTGTCCGTAAACTCCTGCGACATAAATCAATAAAAAAAATAAAAAGCTATATTTTTTAATCATATAAACCGTAATATTAATTTTTGCTTTTGACATGCCTGAAACGACAGTTGTAAAAAAATCTTGCTAAAAATACAATATTTTTCCTAATTCAGGCAAAAGGATTTTAAGGGGTAACTAAAAATCAAATGTATAGTCGTGATCCACAACCGAATAATAATTTTTAACGGGGTATGCAAACATCTTCAGGAATATTTCTTTGTTTTGCTGATAGTCGCCATCCACGGTATTAAGTTTTTCCTCCATCTCGGCAATAAAATCGTCGTATTTGGCTCTAGTATAAAGATGTGAAAATGCCGAATTACCATTTAAAATATCGGTGGCTATATAATTTTTTTCGTAGAGTCTGTAATTAGAATAGATAAAAGTATCAAGATATTCACAGAGGTTACGAACACGCTGATTTACAGGGATATTCTCATTCAATTTCAATAATTGCTCGCGTGTCAGTTCCGCACCGAAATGATAATGCACTCTGCCTTTATGCCCCATCAGTCCGCTGAACATCGAATTAAAATCTTCCATCGGACCTTTAACATATTTCTCACCTCTTTGAATAGCCGCAAGCTCTTTGATTTTCATTGTATCACAAGGGTCGTTTTCGTAAGAAATCACAACCGGCAACAAATGAAGCTCTCCGAGTTTTTCCGACAGCAAACCTTCGCCCGACATCGCAAGCATTTTGATAAGTCCTGCCTGAGTGAAATCGTTACCGTCTTTGGTACGTCCTTCGCGATGAGCTATCCAAACGCTGTCGTGACCTCCGGTGATAATATCGTGGATATATTGCGAAAGCCGTTTTGAGCTGTTAAGCATTTCCTGAGGCTGCAACTGCCGCTCCACGAGAAAACTTTTATTCATTCGTGCCAGATGTTTTACCCAAGGTATGGTAAGGAGGTTATCGCCAATGGCTATTGCCGTCGATCTGAATCTCTCCTGAAACTCCCTGTACATCACATAGTTAAGACCGGCAACATCGAGCACAATATTACGGTGATTGGTAATAAACAAATATTTTTTTGAGGGGTCAACATTTTCAAGACCGTCACACGTCAGGTCATCAATAGAATCGTTGATGATTTTTTCAACCAGATGAATAATGAAACGCCCTTGAAAATCAGCAATATTATCAAAACTCAAAAGAAACTCTTTTGTTTCCTGAGCCGTGATTCCGGGCTTGAAATAACTTAGAATCCTGTGCATTGTAGGCTCTTCGGCCAACACCGGCAGGTATTTTCTAAATTCTTCATCATTATAATATTTAATATCGCTGTAGTCGTAGTTCATGTTTGATTGTTCCCTGTACATTTGTGAAGCAGCAAATTTAATATAATATCAATATCGTTTTAAATTTATTTGTTTTTTTGTTTTATAATTTTCAAATATGGAACTATTCGCAAAAACCGGTTTGGATAATCTTTTGGCTTTCCCCGATTATTTAATGCCCGAACTCAGGCAGCAGCAATACTTTTGTATTCTGAATTCAAACCGGCAAAAAACAAAGTTTGACGGCAATTTCGATATGATGATTGCCGCCGGCCATACAAATTTTCTTTCCATTAACGAAAACGATAAAAATGCTTTTCAGCTGTTAAGAAGTTTCCATAAAGATAATAACGACTGGTTATTCGGTCATCTTTCGTACGATCTTAAAAATGAAACGGAAGACTTGCAAAGCAATAACATCGACAATATCAATATGGCGGCAATGACATTTTTTTCGCCGTTGGTACTTATCAAAATCAAGAACAATATTGCTGAATTTTTCATTTCGGAAAAAAAGCGTGATACGGCAATCGAGCTGGCGGAAAGACTAATGGAAAAAACGGAGCCAAGAAACAAACTGCCGGAACAAAAATTCAATCGAAGCGGCATTGTAGTGAAGAACCGAATGAGTAAAGAAGATTATTTCCGAAAATTTGAGAAAATAAAAAACCATATTCAATACGGTGATATTTACGAAATGAATTTCTGTCAGGAGTTTTATGCGGAAAATGCAGAACTTGACCCGTACTCCTATTATCTTCACCTGAATAGGTTGTCCCCCGCCCCGTTTTCGGTTTTTTATCGCACAGAAGACAACTATCTGATTAGCAGCAGCCCTGAGCGATATTTAAAAAAAACAGGAAGCAGAATCATAAGCCAGCCCATAAAAGGAACGGCACCGCGTCACCCCGACCCTGCGAAAGACAAAGTTTCAAAACAAAAACTCGAAAGCGACCCGAAAGAACGCGCCGAGAATATTATGATAGTTGATTTGGTGCGAAACGATTTGTCGCGCACCGCCGCCAAAGGTTCGGTAAAAGTTGAAGAATTATGCGGCATATATTCTTTTTCGCAGGTGCATCAGATGATTTCAACAGTTACCTCGACTCTCGACAGCCGTTTCGATTTTGTTGATTTGCTGAGTACAACATTTCCAATGGGGTCGATGACCGGAGCACCAAAGATTCGTGCTATGGAACTTATCGAAGACTACGAAGACACAAAAAGAGGACTATATTCGGGGGCGGTAGGCTATATCACGCCGAACGGGGATTTTGATTTTAACGTAGTGATACGCAGTGTGTTATACAACTCAGAAACAAAATATCTTTCGTTTATCACCGGTGGTGCCATCACTTCAGGCTCTACTGCCGAAAGAGAATACAACGAATGTCTGCTGAAAGCTAAAGCGATAACGGAAAGCCTGAAATAAAAAAAAGCCGCATTTAAAAAAATGCGGCTTTCATAATATAATTCCAAAGATTATTTTTTCTTTTTCTTGGTTTGGCTGAGCCTTTCCGCATCTTGCTTTTTCATTGTTTCGTAAGCCACCGGACTTGCAACAAACAGCGAAGAATAGGTACCTACGATAACACCCACAAGAAGGGCGAAGATAAATCCGCGGATAACTTCGCCGCCGAAAATAAAGATTGTCAGCAATACGACGATGGTAGTACCTGAGGTATTAACGGTACGTCCCAAAGTACTCGAAAGAGCATAGTTCATATTGTCGTAAAGGCTGCGTTTGGGGAAAAGTCCCGAATATTCACGAATACGGTCGAAGATAATAACCGAGTCGTTGATCGAATAACCGATGATAGTCAGGATAGCAGCGATAAACGCCTGATCCACTTCCATATCGAACGGCAGAATACCCGTAAAAATGGAATACATAGAAATCACAATCAAAGCATCGTGAACCAAAGCCACCAGACCGCCAACTCCATATTGCCATTTGCGGAAACGCAACGCGATATAGACAAATATCACGATAAAGGCAAATAAAACGGCCAGATATGATTCCCACATAAGGTCGTCACTGATAGTCGGATCAACTTTTTGGGAGCTGAGCATTCCGCGGTCTTTATTTTCATCGGAAGAGAAAAACTCAGGTTCGGTAATTTCACTTTTGAAGAAAGGTTTCGAACCTTCATAAATCTTATAATCCACGATTGAATCGACCTCTTTGCGTTTATCTTCAATCAGATATTTTGTTGTAATCTTAACCTGAGTGGTGGGACCAAAAGTCTTAACTTCCGGACGCATCGGATTACCTTTATCATCTTTAAACTCCTGACCTAGTGCCTCGGAGAGTTTCACGGTATTAACATCCTGATCGAAACGAACAACATAAGTGCGTCCTCCTGCAAAATCGATACCCGGATTAAGACCTTTGGTAAAGAGAAAACCAAGACCAATTACTATTATTGCTCCCGAAATGATATAAGCTTTTCTTCTCCATCCGATAAAATCGAAATGAACATTTGCAAGGAAACCTTTTGTCATTTTGGTTTCAAATACGAGGTTCATATTCTTATCTAGCATCCAGCTGAAAATCAGACGGGATATAAAGATTGCCGAGAATAATGATGTGATGATACCGATGATAAGAGTTGTGGCAAAGCCCTGAACAGGACCCGAACCGAAAATATAAAGAACAACACCGGTAAGAAGCGTTGTAATATTACCATCGATAATGGCGGAATAAGCG
>Ga0256913_10000602_pt1 | contig 18682 bp, 19 predicted proteins | sample Axial_MatmetaG_FD_185970 | JGI IMG/M metagenome (GOLD analysis project Ga0256913, IMG submission 185970) | Deep-sea worm associated microbial mat communities from Axial Seamount, Juan de Fuca Ridge, Pacific Ocean - Axial_Mat | ecosystem: Environmental > Aquatic > Marine > Oceanic > Microbial... | reverse complement strand
CCATTTGGATAAATATATCTCTTAGAAGATTATTAGCTTCAACCATTGGATGTCTTCGCCCAAGGTCATAAAAAGAAGTTTTAACATTAATATCATAAAATCTAAACTTTTTATTCTTCCAACTTCCCGTTTTCAACATTTGTGAATCTAAATTTTCAATAAGCTCTAAATCTTGGAATTTTTTTTCAATTTCTTTAGCAATTTTCGCCCCTTCTTTTGTCAATTTAATAGAAAATTCTTTTTTCAATATCTTTTTTAAAAATCCTTTTCTATTTTGAAAATCGTTAAAAATTTCATTTTGTTTTTTTGTCAATTTATTAATTATAACTCCAGATTTAAATTCTTTCAAAGGATTATTTTTATTTTTTAATAAATAAAGTTTACCTTCTTCAGTTATAGTAAAAAATAAATTTCCATTTTTATTTTTAACTTCAATTAATTTATTTCTTTTTAAAATTCCAATTGCTGAAGAGAATTCATCATCACTAAGTCCAAGTTTATTTTTTTCTATTTCTTTATTTCCTAAATTTTTTAAAAATTTAATCTCAGGCAAATCACAATCAACAAATTTTTCTCCAAATTTATCTAATACTAAATATTCGTCTTGAATTCTTATATATTCAACATAATTTTTACTTGCAAGAATTTGAGCAACAGTATTTACAATAGAAACATCAAGATTTATATTTTCTGCAATTTTAGAAATATCTTTTAATTTAGCAAAAGGCAATATTTTTCTTTCATAATGATTTAAAGAGTAAATAATTTTTTCAATATTTGACACCATAATAAATTTAAATATAATTATTATTTAAATGTTTTGTATATATAAATTTTAATTTTAATTCTCTTATTTTAACTTTTTTAATTTTCATTTTAAAATCATATAAATCTTCAATGAAACTTAAACAAAGATTAAATATATTATAACTAAAAGAATAAACAAAAATAGAATAGATATAATCTTAAAATATTTAAAAATATACTCAAAAAAATTTGAGAAGAAATTTAAATAGTTTAAGAAATTAATCAATATTAATATGACAAAAACAGAAGAAGTTAAAAGAGAGATATTAAGAAAATTTATTTATAATAAAAAATTAAAATATAATGAAATCTGGGAGAAAAAGATTTGTTCTTCATCACATTTTGATTATTATTTAAAACAAGTAATAAATGAAAATTTTATAATTAAAAAAGATGAGTATTATATTTTAACAAATAAGGGAATTAATTTAGTTTCAGCTCTTGATGGGAAAAGTATCATAAATAATAAAAAACCGGTACCTTGTAGTTTTGTAATAGGGTATAAAGATGGTAAAGTTTTATTAAATATAAGGGCAAAACAACCTTTCTTGGGTTATTTGAATATTCCTGGAGGAAAAATAGAATTAGGCATTACTGCAAAACAACAAGCAATAAATGAATATGTAGATGAGACGGGCCTTATTCCCTTAGATTTAAAATTAAAATGTATTTCAGAAAAAATTTCCTACGATATTAAAAATAAAGAAGTTGCACACCACATACTTGGGTTTACATATATTGCAACTAAATTTAAAGGAGAATTACTTGAAAATACACGAGAGGGTGAAAATTTTTGGATAGAAATAGATAAAATTAAAAATCATAAAAGATTTGGAGACATAGATTTTATCATTAATCATGCTATAAATGGAAGGGGAGTTAAAATAATTAAAGTAATAAGGGACATAAAAGACGGAGAAATTGTTGATTTTAAAATAGAAGAGATTTAAATTTTAAAAGAGATTAAAAATAGAATTAACACTTTTTTCTTGGTTAATAAATTCACCATTAATATAAACCGAGATAATTATAATTAAAACAATCAATAAGACTAATCCTAAAATCAACTTCCCCAATTCATCAATTTCTAAATCACCTTTTTTATTTTTTTTAATAAGTTTCATTTTAAATAATATATATTTTAAAAGTTTTCTTGTCAATCATTTTTTTAAATTTTGTTATTGAAATATCGGAAGTTGCAATAATAAAATTATTTGAAATTAATTTAAATGATTTTTTTTTAGATTTAATTTCATTAAATAAATCCATTAAAAATCCCATATCATAATTTTCATTTAAATTATATTCATTAGATTTATCATTTAAAATATTTTTCAAGTATGTATTTTTTAAAGTATTTTTCAATTTTTCAATCTCTTTTTTTTGACTTTTCCAATCATTAAAGAATATTTGGGAAGTTTTAATTAATGAATTTTCCTCAACAGAATAAATTTTAGAAATTTCAGTTAGTATTTTTTCCTTATCTTCAATTAATTTTAATGCATAGTTATTAACAACAAATTTAATCCTAACAACACCATCTTGGATTTTTTGTGAACTGACAATTTTAAAAATACCTATTCCACCAGTTGATTCCATATGTAATCCTCCACAAGCTTCAATATCAGAATCTAAAATTTTCACGACTCGTAAAATTTTCATAGGAATTGCTCCACCTTGATATAAAGTAAAACCATATTTTTTTTCTGCAAGAGTCCTATCTAAATTTTCAATTTGAACTTTTTTATTTTTAAAAATAAGTTCATTAACTCTCCTTTCAATTAAAAAAATTTCTTCTAAATCAAGATTTTTATAGTGTGTAATATCTAAACTTCCAATTGAAGATTTCAAATTAGATCCATTTTGCCAAACATGGTTCCCCAATATTTCTTTCGCAGAAAAATTTAAAAGATGGGTTGCAGTATGTAATCTTTTCAAACTTTCTCTATTTTTCAAATCTATTTCTATTTTTACCATTTTCAATTTAAATTTTTAATATATAGCTAATTCCTAAAAAAACTAAACCTAAAAGAACATAACTATAACCTCCAGAAAGAATTGGGAATGTATTTGCAAGAATAGTTGAAATTCCAATAGAAATTAAAACAAAACTTAACAATACTAAAATAGAAATTTCTCCATATCTAATAATTTTCTTCTTAATTTTATTACCCATAAATCCTTTAGCTTGAGTTACAACTTCTGCTTCAACTTTTTCAAAAAATCCTTTTTTTTTAACCATATTTCTAATATCAATTAATATTTTAATCTTTTTAGTTTATTTTTAAATAAAAATTTATTTTTGTCTTAAATTTTTATTTATAAATTAAATCTTATTATATATTTTTATTCTTTAAAGTTTATAAATATTTTCCTCAAAAAAATTATTTAAAACAAATGTTTATAAATAATCTTCGAATATATTTATTAAAAGGTTGTTTAATATAAAGTCTATTTCTTTAAGACAACTTAAATATAACACAAGACTTTTTTATCAAAATGGTTAAGATTTTAGATGAGATAATGAAAGAACTCCCTAAAGAGAAAATCGTTTCAATTGAATTTGAAGCTGCAAATATTGTAATTTATACAAATAATAAAGATTTTTTATTTAGTGGGAGAAATAAGATAAGACAAATTGTTTCTAAATTAAAAAAAAGAATCGAATTAAGGGCTGACCAATCATTATTATTGGACGAAGAATCTTCAAAAAAGAAGATTCAAAAGATTTTGCCTGAAATAAAATTAGGTGAATTAAAATTTGATACTGCAAGATCAATTTTAATTTTAGAAGTAAATAATGTTGGAGCAACAGTAGGAAAAGAAGGATCAAATTTAAAACAAATTCAAAAAGAGACTTTTTGGACAATAATTGTTAAACGAATTCCACCTTTAAGAAGTAAAACTGTTGATGCCATGCGAGCAATAGAATTTCAAGAATCTGATTATCGAAGAAAATTTTTAAATAATGTTGGTAAAAGAATATATGGTGGTTGGACACATGGCAAAATTAAAGGTTGGGCAAGAGTAACAATGTTGGGTTCTGGAAATCAAATAGGAAGATCAGCAATATATTTACAAACTAATGAGTCTCGAATTTTATTTGATTGTGGGATTGATCCTTCAGTACCAATAGGAAATCCAGGAGAATTTCCTTATTTGGATTCGCCAGATTTTAAATTAGATGATGTTGATGCTATTGTATTATCTCATGCACACATGGATCATTGTGGACTTTTACCTTATTTATATAAAATAGGATATAAAGGACCAATTTATTGTACTGCCCCAACAAGAGATATAATGGCTTTATCACAATTAGATTTTATAAAAATAATGGAATCTACACAAGGACAAACCACATTATATAAACCAGAACACATTAAAGAAATGTTGAAACATGTAATAACTTTAGATTATGGCGAAGTAACAGACATCACACCAGATTTAAGATTAACTTTATATAATTCAGGACATATTTTAGGTTCTGCTTTTTGTCATGTTAATATTGGTAACGGAATTCATAATTTTATGTATAGTGGAGATTTTAATTATTCTTGGAAACAAAGATTATTAAATAGGGCTAAAACTGATTTTCCAAGATTAGAATCAATGGTAATGGAAACAACTTCAACTGGAAATAAAGATTATTCTATGCCGAGAGAAGAAGCAGAAGAGGAATTTATAAAGATTTTAATTGATGCTTACATAAATAAATCTAAAGTAATAATCCCCGTTTTTGGTATTGGGAGATCTCAAGAAATGCTTTTAACTATCGAAAATTTTATTCGAGAAGGAAGATTGCCAGAGGATATTAATATATATATTGATGGTATGGTTTGGGAAGTTACTGCAATACATACCGCATATCCTGAATATCTTAATAAAAATTTAAAATCTAGAATCTTAAAAGGAGATAATCCTTTTGAAAATCCTTGTTTTAAATCAGTTAGTTCAAGAGATGAAAGAGAGAGGATATATGCAAGTGATGAGTGTTCTATTGTTTTAGCAACATCCGGAATGATGAATGGTGGAACATCAGTAGAATATTTTAAAAAATTTGCAGAAAGTCCAAATAATACTATTATTTTTGTTGGTTATCAAGCAGAAGGAACACTGGGAAGAAGAGTTAAAGATGGTGAAAAAGAGATTTTAATTAATAATACTGGATCTTCTAATGATAAAGTAAGTGTAAACTTAAATGTAACTCATATGAGTGGAGCATTTTCAGCCCACTCCGATTTAAGTTTATCAAAAAAATATATCTCAAATTTATCTGTTAAACCAAGAAAAATAATATTAAATCATGGCAATCCTGCAAAGATATTTTATTTTAGTAATGTTGTAAAAAAATTATTACCTAATTTGAAAGTATATACTCCTGAAAACTTAGAATCCATTAGATTATATTAATTATAATAAATTAAAAATTTTAAAATAATTATTAATTTTTATCCGATTTTTAAATATAGTAAATTATTGGAAACTATTAATCACTTTAAATAGTTTCCAAAGGTTTATAAATATTATTTAACAATTATATATTATGAATAAAAAAGTTTTTTTTATTTTAGTATTCTTAAGTTTATTTTTTATTTCACCAAATTTTATTTTTAGTACAAATGTTGAAATAACATCAAATGTTTATTTGAATAAAACTTTTTTTAATTATATTATAACTTTTGGCGAGGGTGAAGAACCAAATACTTTTTCATTAGAGAAACCAAAAGGTTCAGTAATAGTTTATGCAAGAGACTATCAGAATAATTCTTTAGAATATTCAGTTGCAGGCGATTATTTTATATTTTTAACTTCTAAAGAAATTAAAAATAGTACTTTTTATATTAAATTTTATACTACAGAATTATCTTCACAAATAAAGAATAAAAATTTATTTAATGTTTATTTTAATTTTAATTTTCCTGTAGATAATTTAAAATTTAATTTGATTTTTGAAGAATTAAACAAGAATATTGTAAATTTATTGCCAAGAAATTATAATGTTTATAGGGAGAATGAGTATATTTGGGAATTAACAGACATTAAAAAAGATACTTTTTTCTCAATTACTTTTGATTCAGATAAAACAATGGAGATTAATAGGGGAAGTTTCTTTGAAAAATATATGTTCACAATTTATTTTTTTTCTTTTCTTTTTTTATTAGTATTAGTTTATTTAATTTTAAAATTAATAAATAAACTTCCAACATTTTCAATTTCCTCAGGAAAATCTGAAGAAAATAACAATAAAGAACCTTTAAATGGAAATGAGAATAATAAAAATGAAGTATTAAAACCTGAAACTAAAGAGGAAATAAAAAAATTAATTATTGAAAATCAAATTCAAACTAAAGAAAAAGGAGAATCTCAATTAAAATCTTCAATCCAAGATACTAAACATGAAGAGAATAATAAAGATTTAAGTGAAAATAATAATGATAATAATACCAATTATGAAGAAGATAATTTTAAAGTAACTTCAATAGTAGAAAAAAAAGATAAAAAAGAAGAATTTTCATCATTTATTGAAAAATATTTAACTGAAAATGAAAAAATAGTAGTAACTATTATTTCATCAAATCAAGGAATAACACAAAATGAGATATTAAATCATTTGCCTTCGATGAAAAAATCAAATTTGAGCAAAATAATCACAAAATTAGATGGAAAGAAAATTTTAAATAAAGTAAGAGTTGGAAAAATAACAAAAATATATTTTGGTGAAAAATTAGAAAAATTTAATGAAGAAGATTAAATAAATTATATTTTGTAGTTTTTATATTCTAAAATAATTAAAGAATTTATTTTTTTAAAATTATTAATAGTTTTTTGTTTATTGTTTATTTCTTGAAATTTTCTATTTCTATAATTAAAAACATCTTTATCTTCAGGATTAAACCTTAGATTTTCATTTAATCCTTTAATAATATTTTTTTCTTTTTCAATAAATTTTTTATAAAAACTATCCCCAAATTTTTCTAATACTTGGGCAAATTCATCAATTTTAGCTTTTTTTTCAATAAGAAAAACATTTTTTCTAGTTGAAATTTCAGTAATAATTGCTTTAATATATTCATTGTAAATATAATTATCATAATTTAGAACTAAAGAATTAATTTTTTTATTAATTTTAATTTTTTCTTCTTTTAGAATCAACTCAAATAAATTTTCCATATTAAAATAATTTATATTTAAGCTTATTTATATATTTTTTTCTTTATAATTTATGATCATAATTATTTTTTCATATTAAAATTATAACATACATTTTTATATTAACAATTATTAATTATATTTAATGGAAAAATTAGACTTAACTATTCTTGAAAAATTAGGAAAATTTACAAATAAAATAAAGTTAGAAGTTGTAAAAATTCCTAAAATTGGAGTTGGAATAAAAGAGATAATAGATTATGTTGAAAAAGAAATATTTAAAAATGGTTATTTGCCAGCTTTTCCATGTACAGTCTCAGTAAATGAGGTTGCAGCACATTATACAGTTTTTGATGAGAATTATATTTTAAAAAAATCAGATCTTGTTAAAATTGATTTTGGAGTTTCATATAATGGATTTATAACAGATACTGCTTTAACAATTGAAGTTGAAGATAATAAACATCAAAAATTATTAGAAACAAATAAAATTGCTTTAGATTTAGCTTTAAAAAAAGCAGAAATAGGTGTTCCAGTAAATAAAATTGGTGAAGTAGTAAATAAAATTGCTACAAAAGAAGGATTTAATACAATTCATAATTTATCTGGGCATCAAATTGGAATAAATGATTTACATTGTGGTATTTCAATTCCAAATTATGATAATTTAGATAAAACAAAATTGTCTGAGGAATCAGAGTTTGCAATTGAACCATTCTTTACTTATGGGAATCCAATGATAAAATATGGTGGAAATTCAAACATTTTACATTTAAAATCTAATAAACCTTTAAGAGATCCTATCGCTAAAAAAGTATTAAATTATATAAAAGAAAATTATCCACATTTACCTTTTTCAAAAAGATGGTTAATTAAAGATATTATTAAAACTTTAAGTAATTCAGAAAAATTAATAAATGGTGCTTTTGATAAAAATAAAGTTTTATATGCTTTAAAAATATTAAAATTTAATGGTTTAATTCAAGAATATGAAACATTAGTTAGTGTTGATGGAGAATTAGTTTCGCAATTTGAAGAAACGGTGGTTTTTATAGATAAAAAAAAAGTAATTATTACAGATTTAAAATAAAAATATTAAAATTATACAATTAAAAATAACATTTAAAGTTAAAAAAAATTTAAAAAAATTATGTTAATTCATACATACTTATAGAAAATGAAAGAAATTGAAGTTAAAATTAAAAATATTAACAAAGAAGAGATTGTTAGAAAGATAGAAGAATTGGGCGCTAAAAAAATTTTTACTGGAAGAGTAATTGATTATAGATTTGACACCCCAGATAGAGATCTATCAAGACAAGGAAAAGCATTGAGAATTAGACAAAAAGGGAGATACATATATTTAAATTTAAAAGGCAAGAAAAAATCTATTGATAATATTACTGGAAGAGATGAAATAGGAGTAAAAATATCAAATTTTAAAATAATGCATAAAATATTAAATGAATTAGGATTTATCAAAATTTTCGAATTAAATAAATATCGGACTGAATATCGGACTGATGAAATAACATTTGATATTGACGAATATTTAGGTTTAGATCCTATTTTAGAAATTGAAGCAAATTCATTTGCAAAAGTAGAAGAATATATTAAAGTTTTAGGTGTTGAAGAAGAAGATATAGGAAGAGTTTATATTAGGGAAATTTTAGCAGCTAAAAAAAGATACGATATTAATAAAAAAAAAAGATATGCAATTGAAAATGAAGAAGTTGAAGATTAAATAAATTTTACTTTTTAATACTTATTTTATTACAATTCACACTAGATATGAAACTAAAAGAATTGTGGATTTTCTTTCTTGTAAAAAATAGAATTTTATTCTATGTATTATTTGAAATAAACAATTATCAAACTTTAAAAAAGTGAGGCCAGAAGGATTTGAACCCCCATCTGTCGGTCTGGAGCCGACTATTCTGCCAGATTATACTATAGCCCCAATATTAATATATAATTTTATTTCTTTTTTAAAGTATTTGTTTTTATGTTTTTTAAAAATTACAAATCTTTTTAAATCATTTAAAATAAAGGTATATATGGCAAAAAGAGAAAACCTACTTCCTTTTTCCCCAATTGGAGCTTTAATTGCTACTAATACTGGAAAAAGAGTCGCTAAAGAGGCAAGAGAAACTGCAACTAAATTGCTTGAAGAATTAACTGAAGCAATTGTAAAAAAAGCAATTTTAATTTCTGAACACTCAGGAAGAAAGACTATAAAAGCTAAAGATATTAATTTAGCTTTTCAACAAATAAAGGAGGATTTCTAAAAATGGTTGGAATTCCATTATCTGCATTAGAAAATTTAATGAAAGAAAAAGGTGCTGAAAGAGTTGCAGATGATGCAAGAGTAGAATTAAAGAAAATTTTAGAAAATTATTTATATGATTTATCATTAAAAGCATCAAAAATCGCATCTCATTCGGGAAGAAAAACTATAAATTCTGGGGATTTATTAATTGCTAAGAAATAATTTATATCATTTTACTATTTTACTATTTTATTTACTATTTAAGAACGACAAACATTTTTAAAATACTAAATCCCAGATATTTTTATAGTTTAAAAACTTTTTGATTTTTATAGAAATGGTAGAAGATAATATAAAAAAATGTCCTGAATGTGGAAGCTCAAATCTTTATAATAATAAAGATAAAGGAGAGATTATATGTAGAAATTGTGGTTTAGTTATTGATTCAAAAAATATTTCTTTAGGAAAAGAGTGGAGAGATTTTGATGAAGGCGATAATTCTGAGATGAAAAGAAGTGGGGCACCCTCATCATATACAAAATACGATCTTGGAATGGGGACTTCAATTGGTTCTGAAAATGATACATTTTCATTAAATAAGAAACAAAGATATAAATTACAGAGATTAAAAAGATGGCAAAAAAGACTTTCCACTGTTATGGAAAAAAATTTAAAAATTGCTTTAGGGGAATTAAGAAGATTATCTTCATTTTTAAATTTGCCAACATCTATTGAAGAAGAAGCAGGGAAAATATATACTGAAGCAGTTCAAAAAAATTTAGTTAGGGGTAGAAGTATTGAAAATGTTGTTGCGGGAGTTGTTTATGCTGCATGTAGGAGACAAAATATTCCTAGAACATTAGATGAAATTTCTGAAGCTTCAGGTATTGATAAAAAAGAAATAGGGAGAAGTTATAGGTATGTAACAAGAGAGTTAAAAATAAAAATTTTACCCTCAAACCCAGTAGATTATATTTCAAGATTTGCTTCTATTTTAGATTATTCACCAAAAACACAATCAAGAGGGATTGAGATATTGTCAAAAGCACTTTCATTAGAGTTAACTTCGGGAAGAGGCCCAATAGGAATTGCGGCTGCAGCATTATATATTGCCGGTTTATTAGAAGGTGAAAGAAGGACACAAAGAGACATTTCAGAAGTTAGTGGAGTTACTGAAGTTACAATTAGAAATAGATATAAAGAAATTATTTTAAAATTAAATCTTGAAGATGAAATTAAAAAAATAAAAGCCAAAAATAAAGAAAAAAATGAGAGTGAAAATGAAAATGGAAAATAAATTAAAATTTGGCATTATTTCAATATTATTTTTTCTTTTTTTAATTGTGGGGATTAATGGAGCAGAAGTTTATAATACTGCGGGAGATTTTAGTATAACTGTAAATAGTTTAAAATCAAAAGTTTATAATGATAATATTGATTCAATTTTAAAATTTAAAATAACTAATAATTTAGAGAATTCTCAAAAAATAACTTTAGATATTCCAGAAAAACAAGGTTGGGATATTATTTTAAAAGAAGAAAGTTTTAATCTAAGATCAGGAGAATCAAAAGAAGTCAGTGTTAATTTCAAAGTAAATAGTGCATTTACATATAATACTGAAATTGTAACACCTAACTCAATAAAGATAACCCAAAAAGATAAATTCAAAGGTTCTTCTACATTTCCAATAAATATTTTAGGTTTAAATGAGAATATTTCATTAAATTATAATATTGAAATTGATAAAAGGGAAATAGAAGATGTTTCATATAGTATTGCAATTTCAACTGAAGATATATCACCAAATTCTCCATTAAAATACACAGTAACTGCAAATAATTTAAAAAATGATGAAACTGTATTTGTAAGTTTTTATTTAAATAATAAATTAATTTCAGAAGAAAAAAGAACTTTCACATCTGAAAATTTTTATCAATTTTTTTTTCATAAAATTTCAAATATTTTAGATCCTGGAATTTATGAATTAAAAATTGTTGTTCGTTCTTTAGATAAGGATTTAAATTCTGCAAAAGAATGGTTTGAAATAAAAAATATAAAAATTTTAAATTTTGAAAATTTAATTATTTCTAAAAGAGAAGTAAAATCTTATATTAATAATGTTGAAGTTATTTCTATTTATAATGATGGAAATAAAAAAACAACATATAGGACTGAAGTAAAAAATAATTTTTTTAATAGACTTTTTTTAACTTCTAATTATGATTATAAAAATACAAAAGATGGAATTTTATTTGAAATTGAATTAGAAAAAGGAGAAAGAGTTAATTTAGAATATTCTTATAATTATTTATTGTTATATTTAATATTTTTTGCATTATTAATATTTAGTATTTTTATATTTGTTAAAAAGAATTCAAATCCAATTTTAATTGAAACTAAATTTTATGATATTGAAAAGGTTTATCATGAAGGAGTTAAAAGTTTTAAGGTTAGACTTGGTTTTGAGAATGTAAAAGAAGGAGAGATAGATAATTTAAAATTAATATTTAGGATGCCCGCATATATTAATATTAAGGACAACTCATTTTTACTTTCCGAACCTAATCAAGTTTTAAAAAGTAAAAATCAATATAAGTTAATTTGGAATTTTAAAAGATTTGAAAAATCTGATTCAAGAATTCTTGGTTTTACTTTGGAAAATAAACGCGGAGTTTTAGGAGATATTAAATTTGAAGATCTTGAAATTGAAGTTAAGAATAGGGGAAAGACAAGAAAATATTACAAATCACTTCCAATTATAAAAGGATAGAGTTAATTAAAAATGGAATTAGCTCCAAGAAAAATCATTATTTTTTTAATTTTATTAGTTGTTTTATTTTTGGTTTTTCAAACAATTTTGAATATTTCCAAAACTACAAATTCTGGTTTAGATGAAATAGAAGAAAAAACATGTCAAGAAAATCCAATACTATTAAATAATAAATATTATAATTGTAATTTAGATTCAAGTATTTGTAATGATAGAGAAAAAGAGGAATGGGAAAAAGCAATTTCATATTTGGGAGAAAAAGCAGAATTGGGTTGTGATAAATTAGCTAAAGATGATGATAAGGAAAATGATTGTTCTTGTTTACAAAATTTAATTTGGAAAGAATTAAATCCAAAAAGTTCACAGTCTTCATCTTCTTCCACATATGTTGGAAAATTAAATACAGAATTAAATTTTAATTCAAAAACAGAATTAGAAAAATTTAAATCTTGTACTGCAATAAAAGGAAAATTTAATCCAGACAATATTTATGGAACACCATATTGGGTAACTTTAATTGGAGAAACTGGAAAAAATAATTTTAATGATAGATTATCACAAGTAGTAACAGACACTAAAGGAACTAAATCTTATGGTAATTTTGGTTTAAATTCTAAAGGTGAAGCCGTAACATTTTGGAATACTTATGCTTCAAATTTAGGATTAAAAGGAATTCCTGGAACAATTGAAGCAGATGATTCTTGGAAAGAAGTTTCTGAGTCAAAACCAACGGAATTAATTCTTGCACAAATAGATTGGTATAACAAAAATATTATAATGGTTGTAAGAAATTCGATGAAGAGTAAAAATTTTCCTGAAGAAATTCAAAATAATCCAAAAATAATTGCTTATTTATCTGATGTTACAATTCAAATAGGGACAAGTTTAATGGATAGTTTACTAACTAATATTATTCCAGAAAATGAAGAATCTCCTGATGATTATTTATTAAGACTTGCAGTTTATCAATCTTCAGATAAATATTTAAAAAAAAGATTTAAAACATATTTATCTGAGCATCCAGAAAGAATTAAAGGTTTAAAAAATAGAATAACTGAAGTAAGATTACCTTTAAGTCAAAAAGTAACAATAGTAGCTTTATCAAAAGATTTAACTATTAAATGTGAAACTTAAAATAAAATTTTTTTTTTAATTTTTAATTTTTAATTTTTAATTTTTTAATAATTTTAATTTTATTATTTTTAATTTAAAATTTTAAAATCACAACAAATTCTATATTTTCCAGGTGCATATTGTCCAACTTTTCTTGTTTGAAGAATTTCGATTTTTTTATTTTTTTTTATAGCAATATTTTTAACTTCATCTTCAGTTTTTTTTGGAAAATCTTTTTCTAAAATAAAATCATACATATGAATAACTGTATCTTTTTTAGAAACTTTAAAAGCATCTTCTAAGAACAATCCCGCAGATTTTGGGAGGGGCATAAAAATTTCATCAAACTTCATAACATTTTCAAAATCATTTTCATTTTCTAAATAATTTAGCAAATATCCTTTAGAAATTTTAGAATCAAATAAATAATTTTTATTTTTAATTTTACAAATAAAAGTATTTGTTTTACAAAATAATATTAAAAAATAACTAAAAATTTTCTTTAACTCTAAGTTAAAGAGATTTAAATTCAAATAAATGATATTTCTATTTTCATTATTACCATCATTAATATTATTATTGTTATTATCATCATCATTTATCGTATTATTGTCATAATTATTTTTATGTTCATTTTTTAATAAATTAAATAATTCTTCAGAATTTAATTCTTTTTCAAATAACTTTTCTTCAATTTCATTTCCAATTTCTTTAAAATTAATTTTTTTAACTTCTTCTTTAACATCTCCATTAATGAAATTTATTTTCAAATAATTTAAATTTTCAATTAATTCTTTTTCATTTATTCTAATTTTATTTTTTTTAAAATAGGAAATCATTTCTTTAAAAATGTTAGATTTTTTAAGTAAATTCTTATTTAATTTTAAATTTTCATAAGCAAATTTATGTCCTTCTGGATTTAATTCTATTGAAGTAATTCTATGTAGATTTGGTTGTTTTTTTAAAGCAACAAAACTATATGGTCCAATTCCAGAAAACATAATTAAAACCTTTTTACCTTCTTTTAAATTTTCCATTAAATTTTGTCTTTCTACTGAAAGTCTGGCAGAGAAATAAACAGTTCCAGGATTAATTTTTAATAAAACCCCATTTTCTTGATAAATAGTTTCTTTTTTATTTTCTCCAGCAACATAAATTAAATCTTGAGTTCTAAATTCTCCTTTATGAATTCCAGATTTTTTAAGCACAGTTTTAATAGATTTATTTACTTTCATAATTGCATTCCCTATTTCTTTTTCAAATTTAATTTCATTTTCATCAAGTTCAATAATTGCAATATCTCCAACAATTTCAAAACTTCGATTAATATTATTTAAAATCTTTTCAGGAATAATTCCAGTTAAGAAATCTTTGATAGTTGTTTTTTTTTTCATTTATAATAATATATTTTAACTTATATATTAAAAAACTTTTCAATTTTAATAATTCCTTATTTTATTTCAAACTAAATTTATATTTTTAATATAACTTCTCAATATAAAAATTCATAAATCGAAATCATCAGTTATATCTTTAATGGCATTAGGATCTTCTCCTCCATGCCAAGTTATTCTAGGTTTAATTTGCATCGTATGTAACCTTTCATTTTTATCATCCATTATAATTGCACAACCTTTAACTCTTGGCATCATATTAAATAAATTTTTAGAACCTTTTGAATCATAGGATAAGAAAATTTTATCTAAAGCTTCTAAATCAAAACTTGCTGTAATTCTATGTGATAATACTAAATCCGATTGAGTAATTGCATCAGTATGAATTTTTCCTGGTTGTTGTGTTGCTAAAATTAAAGAAACACCTGGCTGTCTTCCTTCTTTTAATATTGTCATAAGTGCTCTTGAAGCAGGAGTTGTTCCAGTTGAGGGAAGAAATTCGTGTGCTTCATCTACAATAAGCCAAGGCATAGGTAAATCATCTTCAATTTTCTTTTTTTTAACTAATTGAACTTTATTTACTATATCAAATAATTCTTCTTTTTTTCTAACTAACATCCTTTCAATAAATATTTTTTTAGCAATAATTCCTAATGTTAAAGCTTTAATTTCCCAACCTCCAGGCATTGCAACATAAGGAGATAAATCCATTACAATAACTTTTCCTTTTTGAAGTAAATCTTTGATTCGAGTTCCATTTTTAGAGAATATTCCCCAAGTTTTACAATTTTCAAATCTATTCGTTACTGCAAGTTTAACTTTATCATCAATCCTTGATTCTTTCTTAGTACTTTCAATAAGAAAATCAATATCAAAATTTTGATTTGAATCTAAAGCTTTATTTATAATTATTTGAATTCCAACTGAGATATCATCGTCAGATCCTAATTTAAATGCTGCCATCCAATCCTCTATTGAAAGTTCTTTTGGTTGTATATAAAATGGAAAATCAACAGGAATTCCTTCTTCTTTATATTTATTATAAAATCCCCCTGGAACATAAATTTCAACATCTAAACCTTTACCTTCTAAATTCCATTTTTTAAGTAAATCATCATCTTTTTTATTAGCATATTTCATAGACCAATAAATACCCATAGTATCAAGTAAAATAAAACATAAATTTTGGGCAATTTCATCTTCTAAATCTGCCATACCTTCGGCAATAGAACCCATAGTATAAGATTTTCCACCACCCCTTTTTCCACAAATTAACATTGCATGAGCTCTTGCAACATCAAGATAAATAGGATTAGAAAGTGATGAAGTTTGTCCCATTTGAATATATTGTTTTCCAATTAAAACTGCTCCCCTTTTTCCAAATTCCTTCTGGTCTCCCTTAGTCCTACCTAAAATAATATCATACATAAATCTAATATAATTTCAATTTATAATATTATAAAGTTTTATAATTATTTAAACATAATAAAAAGAGAATTTAGGAATAATACAATTACAATACCATTTCTGGTAAAAGCTTATAAACTTAAAACTTTTTTTTAAAATTATGAAAATAATAATTCCAGTTGCAGGTCTTGGGTCTAGATTAAAACCACATACATTTAGTACTCCAAAACCATTAATGATAGTTGCAGGAAAACCAATTTTAGAATATGTTCTAGATGAAGTTTCAAATTTAAAACCTGATGAAGTAATTCTTGTGGTGGGATACCATAAAGAAAAAGTTCAAGAATATGTTGAAAATAAATTTCCAGAATTAAATGTAAAATTTGTTGAACAAAAAGTAATGGATGGTGATGGTGGGGCAATAAGATTAGCTTTACAAAATACTTTTGAAGATGATAGTTTATATATAATTTTTGGTGCAGATACTTTAGTAGATTTTAATTTAAAAAAAGAACTTCAAAAAAATAAAAATTCTGACTTGTTAATTTTTGGTATGGAAGTTGAAAATCCAGAACATTATGGAGTTATGAATATTGATGAAAATTTAAATGTTTATGAAGTGGAAGAAAAACCAATGAATCCTAAATCAAATCTTGCAATTATTGGGGCATATTATTTTAAATCTGCATTGAAAGTAAAAGAATCTCTAAATCATTTTTATGAAAAAGAAATTAAAGTTAAAGATGAGTATAAATTAGTCCAAGTAATTGGCAAATATATTAGAGATAAGAATTTAACAGTTGTAGCTTCAAAAGTAGTTAAATGGTTTGATTGTGGGAGGCCAGAAGTTTTACTTGAAGCAAATAAATATTTTTTAGAAAAGAAAAAAACATTAACAGGCATAAATAAAAAAGGAAATTCAATAATTATTTCACCTTCTTATGTTTCTATTTCTGCTAAATTAGATAGATGTATAATTGGTCCAAATGTCTCTATAGGGGATAATGTTGAATTAAAAAATGTAATTGTTGAAAATTCAGTTATTGGAAAAAATTCAATTATAACTGGATTTGTATTAAAAAATTCCTTAATTGGTAGAGAAGTATTTTTATTGGGAAGTCCAACAAAATATAATATTGGGGATAAATCCGAAATTAAATTTAAATCTGAAAATTAATAGTAAAAATTGAGAAATTTATTGAAATATTTTATTATTTCTAATTTTTGAGTTATATATAAAAAAGAGAGATTTTTTTGAAATATTTTGAGGTTTTTTCATTTTTCATATTTACAGTGAATGATAGAACTTAGTTGTTACTACTTTCAGTTGTCACAAACATAAATTTTATAAATAATAAATAATAAATAATAAATAATATTTATTAAGTATGAAAGAAGTTATTTGGGCTTTAATCGGAAATGAACATATTTCTAAATATTCAATTGCAAAACAATTATGGGAAAAAATATTTCAAATAAAAAATATAAATTGTAATTTTTTATATATTAATTCAAATAAAAAAAAAGAAATATTCGAAAGAACTAATAATATTTTAGAAAAAGAAAATCTTATTGGTTTTAATATTGCAATGCCTTGGAAAAATTTCTTTTTTAATAAATGTGAAAAAATTGAAATTGAAGCTATTCCCGTTAAAACAATTAATACCATAATAAAAAAAGATAGTTCTTTATATGGTTTAAATAGTGATGGAAAGGCATTATATAATTTAATAAAAGGGAATATAAATATAAAAAATAAAAAATTTTTAATACTAGGTGCAGGTGGAGCCATACAAACTCTCCCATATTTTTTAATTAAAGATGAAATTTTTGAAATATTTTTCTATGATATTAATATTAAAAAAATTGAAATTCTACAGTCAATTTATGGTAAAGATAAAATTAAAAGTATTTTATTTGAAAATATTCCAAATATTCTAAAGAATTTGAATTTATTTGTATGGTCGGTTCTTTAGTTTATTCTAAAAATTTTAGTGAAAAATCAGATATTGATTTATTAATTTTTGGAGATATAAAAGGTTGGGAAAAATTATGTTTTGATTTTTATGAAGGTGATGAAGAAAATTTTTTTAAAGAAACAATTGAATTATATAAAAAAGGAGAAGTTCAATATTTTTGTTTAAAATTTAAATTTAAAGGAATTATTTATTCAGTTGATTTCTTTTTAAAATCTTTTTTAAAAAATTTCGCCTTAGATTTAAATAATAACAAATTATATTTTAAAATTACAAATAAACCACAAACAAATTTCTACAATCAAGGGTGTAATAATAAAAGATTAATTATTCCAAAAATAAATCATAAATTTAATTATGGATATTCTGTTTCTTCACCACAATATACAATTAATGGATCTAATTATTATCTTGGCATTTTATTTGATAAAATTTTAACAGGATATATAATAATCTCTGAAATAAATAACTTTAATGAGAAGTTTCAACATTCAATTTTCAAATATATTTTTTTTATTAAGAAAAAAAATAATTTCAAATCAAATCAATTTATTTTAAATTCATTAAATAGATTTGAAAGGTTTAATAAAGAACATAAAATTGAAAGGTTAAATTATTTTAATGATATTTCGAAAAAGTTTAAATAGTTTTCTTTCTAAAGTATATTTATGCAGAAATTAATTGAAAATGTTTACACAGAAGTTTATAACTTATTTAGAAAAGATGAAGGAATTAAAAAATATCAATATATTAGAAGAGATTGGATTTTTCCAAATCATTTTGAAATTATAA
>Ga0256913_10000601_pt1 | contig 18694 bp, 19 predicted proteins | sample Axial_MatmetaG_FD_185970 | JGI IMG/M metagenome (GOLD analysis project Ga0256913, IMG submission 185970) | Deep-sea worm associated microbial mat communities from Axial Seamount, Juan de Fuca Ridge, Pacific Ocean - Axial_Mat | ecosystem: Environmental > Aquatic > Marine > Oceanic > Microbial... | reverse complement strand
CCCACAATAAATTTTCTTTTCATTCTAACCTCCCATCTTTATACGACTTTAGCGATATACCATATGATAATAGCATATAGCTAAAGTCTAGCTTTTAAAACAAGATTATGCAATATTTTTAATATATTATAATTTTTGATAATAATTTAAGATGAGAAATATAAATATGGAGTATGGCGCGGCGGACGAGACTCGAACTCGCGACCCCCTGCGTGACAGGCAGGTATTCTAACCAACTGAACTACCGCCGCACCTATGTAAGTAACATTATAACAACCTAAACTTAAAGTAAAGGCTTTTCATATATGGTGGTCGCTACAAGACTCGAACTTGTGACATCTACCTTGTAAGGGTAGCGCTCTACCAACTGAGCTAAGCGACCATTAAAATCAAAACTTTACTATCTTCATTTTAATAGTTGGCGACCCTTAGAGGATTTGAACCTCTGTCTCTGCGTTGAAAACGCAGTATCCTTGGCCACTAGATGAAAGGGTCATCTAGTCCATATAAGTCATAAGTGGTGACCCGTCTAGGATTCGAACCTAGGGCCCATTCCTTAAAAGGGAATTGCTCTACCAACTGAGCTAACGGGTCATTATGGCGCGGCGGACGAGACTCGAACTCGCGACCCCCTGCGTGACAGGCAGGTATTCTAACCAACTGAACTACCGCCGCACCTATAATATATGGTGGTCGCTACAAGACTCGAACTTGTGACATCTACCTTGTAAGGGTAGCGCTCTACCAACTGAGCTAAGCGACCATAAAACCTAAATACAAATCGGTGGTGACCCGTCTAGGATTCGAACCTAGGGCCCATTCCTTAAAAGGGAATTGCTCTACCAACTGAGCTAACGGGTCACTATTATCTAATGATTAGGTGGGCGAAATTATATCTCAAAAAGATTTAATTGTCAAGCCTTTTTTGAAATATTTTAAAATTTATAGTTTTAACTCCATATATAACTTCTCTATAGCCGTCTCTGTGGCTCTATTTTGTATATCATCTCTAGCTCCATTGAAGTGGTATTTACCTACCCATAGATCTTGTGGTGTAGATAGACCTATATATACCAAACCTACAGGCTTCTCATCTGTACCTCCTGTAGGTCCAGCTATACCACTTACAGCTATAGCATAATCAGATCTTGCCATCTTCTTTATGCCTATGAGCATCTCCTCTACACACTCTTTGCTCACTGCTCCATACTCTATGAGAGTCTCCTCCTTGACTCCTAACCATTGGTGCTTGATCTCATTGGAGTATGTGACACAAGATCCATTCAATACAGCTGAAGCCCCTGATATAGAGGTAAAGAGGCTAACTATCCTACCTCCGGTACAGCTCTCTGCAAAAGATATACTCTCTTTGGTTTGAGTCAAATATGCTATGATCTTCTTAGTCTTGTCAATCAATCTTCCATCCTCTCACCGCGTTTTCTTGCTACTATATCAAGAGGTACACCCTCAAAATCAAAACGGCTTCTTATGAAATTGGATAGATATCTTTTGTAACTAAAATGCAATCCATCAGGGCGGTTAGATATAAGTGCTATCTTTGGTGGCTTAGTCTCATACTGAGTAGCAAATTTGATCTTGACAGTAGCTCCATTATGTGAGGGAACATGGTGTCTATTGATAGCTTCTCTCAACACCTCATTGAGCTTAGATGTAGGTATCCTCTGCTTATATCTCTCATATATAGATGTGATATGATCCAATATCTTATATACCCTCATACCTGTTTTTGCAGATATTGTTATAAGTGGTGCATAGTGGAGAAACTTAAGCTCATCACGAATATCATCTACCATATCTTCATAACTTTTACCATCTCTGATATCCCACTTGTTTATCACTATGAGACAAGCCAACTTATGCTTCTCTATCAATCCAGCAACTCTCTCATCAAGCTCTGTCACTCCCACTGTAGCATCTATCATAAGTAGTACTAAGTTCGCCTTCTCTAGTATAGCTGTAGTCCTACCTAGTGCATACTTCTCTATACCTACTATCTTGCTTCGTCTTCTGATACCCGCAGTATCTACAAAGGTGATCTCATATCCATCATGCTCTATCGTCTCATCTATAGGGTCTATAGTTGTACCTGCCACATCACTTACTACCGATCTCTCCTCACCCAATAGTGCATTGAGCAGAGAGCTTTTGCCTGTATTGACACGACCTATGATACCTACGCTTATCTTATTGTCTAACTCCTCTTTGGTATCGTTGATATCTTTTATGACCTCTTGGACTTTCAAGTCATAGATAGTGGTATCACTATCCTCTTCTATCTCTAGCTCTTGACTCTCTTCTTTGGGGGGGATAAACTCCTCTAGCCACTTGTAGAAGTCATTAAAATAGCGGTTATGGCTAACAGACATAGGGAGAGTTACATCAGCTCCAAACTCTAAAAACTCCCAATATCTCTCCTCCTCTTTATCATTATCTATCTTGTTGACTATGAGAGCTATCGGTTTGCCTTGTTCTTGTAGCCTATAAAATAGCTCTCGATCCTCCTCATCTGGTATACTCTTGCCATCTACTATATAGAGTATCACATCAGCCTCTATGGCTGCACGAATTGATAGCTCCGCCACTTTACTAAACAACTCACTGCTATAGTCTATACCACCTGTATCTACTACCTCAAAATCTCGATCTCCTGATATGGTAACTATGCGTTTTTTGACATCTCTTGTAGTCCCTGATATATCAGAAGTGATGGCATCTCTCTCTCTTGCAAGACGGTTAAATAGTGAACTTTTCCCTACATTTGGTCGCCCTAAAATGGCTACTTTTTTCATAAACAAATCTCTCTTTTTATAATTATACTACTGCTATTATAGCACACTATTGTCAGGAAGAGTCTCAAGATATATAGATTGTGATGGAAATGCAAATGCTGAGCCATTATCTTCAACTATCTTAATGATACGCATATGTATATCTTCTCGTATATCTAAGTATTGATCCCACTTAGCTGTATTGCTAAAAGCGTATATAAATATATTTAATGCACTATCTCCAAAAGAGTTGAAGTTTACTAGTAGTGTCTCTTTTTGTGAAATCCTAGGGTGATTTTGTAGCATATCTCTGATCTGTACGACTATACTCTCTAGTTGGCTACTACTAGTATCATATGTCAACCCTACGCTCATCTTGATCCGTCTCACACCTCGTCTTGAGAAGTTCTCTATGGGATTGTTGGCTATGAGATGGTTTGGTACTGTATAGAGTGATTTTTGGAATGATCTTATCTTTGTGGTACGCATACCTACATACTCTACTACCCCCTCCACTCCTGCTACTTTCACCCACTCTCCACTTCTGATAGAGTTATCTAGCAGTAGTGCTATAGAGGCAAATAGATTGGAGGCTGTATCTTTGGCTGCAAGTGCAAAAGCCAAACCACCAAGCCCCAATGATGCCACTATACCTGTCACATTTACACCCCAATTGTGCAGTATCACACTAGCTCCTGTAGCTATGACAAATCCTTTGATAACCTTGATAACAAATGTTGCCAACTCTTTGGAGTGTTGCTTATCTATATTTCTATAGTTGAATATATAATCTTTAAATGCTTCGATAAGTGATAATATTGCCCAGAAGATTATATATATGATAAGTGACTCAAGTATGAGGTGTATAGAGTCACTATGTACAAATATAAGTAGAAAAAATAGATGCATTCCTACTACTATAAATGTGAAGCGGATAGGCTCTCTAAGTCCCATAATGATCTGTTCATCTAGGCTAGTCTTTGTCTTGCGACTCAGCATCAACATAGTCTCAAGTACCACTTTGGTAAATATCTTCCTAAGTATCAAAAAGAACAAAAAGACAACCACTGCTGCTATTATATTCGCAATAGGTATACCAAATATGATATATGACCAAAAGTCTCCATACTCCCCATTGTATAGCTGGTTTAGTATTGGCTGAATAGTATCTGGGAGATCCATATTCATGGTGCTAATGAGATCAGTTTGATCTGTAATATTACGATCTACGATAATTAATTTGGACATTCTCTCTACTTTTTAGCGTATTTTATCTAAATATTGCTAGACTTGCAAAAAATTATATGGAGTATTATGAGAGAGAAGATCAAAAATATAGATAGAGGCATACTTTTTATGCTTTTGGCATCATTAAGTTTTGCTATGATGGGTGGTTTTGCCAAAATACTTACAGATGCTCTACCACCTGTAGAGATAACATTTTTTCGTAATATTGCAGGGGTGCTATTGGTAGGGGTGACACTATGGAGAGTACCTCTCAAGCAGAAGGGTGGTAGACCATTTCTACTTCTCTTTCGTGGTACTATGGGGTTCTTGGCACTATTAGCATATTTTTATATCATGGCATATATACCACTAGGTGAAGCAGTCACATACAACAAAACTTCACCCATCTTTGTAGCCATATTTGCATATCTATTTCTAGGTGAAAAACTACCCAAAACAGCACTATTGGCTATCACACTAGGCTTTATAGGTATCACTCTAATAGCAAAACCTGATGGTTTCTCACTAGATATATATGATGCTTTAGGTATATTTTCGGGTATAGGTGCTGCTTTGGCTTATACATCTATCAGAGAGCTTCGTACATACTATGATACTAGAGCTATAGTATTGTCATTTATGGGTGTGGGTACTATAGGACCTATTGTATTGATGAGTATCGCATCATCTATAGATGCTTCGCCAGATAGTATGCTATTTGCACCTTTTATAATGCCTACGGGTAATCAATGGTTGATGGTATTAGCTGTAGGTATATTTGCTACTATATCACAACTACTTATGACTAAAGCATATGAGCTTACCAAAGCAGGTATAGTAGGTACTATCTCCTACTCCAACATCATATTTGCCGTCATTATAGGGACACTTCTAGGAGATCCTATACCAGATATATGGACATTTTTGGGTATAGCACTAGTCATCATATCAGGAGTATTGGTCACTCTACCAAAAGCCAAATAGTCCTATATGCCACAACCACTATCTATGCTAAACGAGTTTTCATATCCACAGCTAAGACATACGAAGGAGATGATCTTTGGTCCACACCCCGCGCCTCTCTCATCACTGATCTCTATACTGTTTTGGTGGCAAGAGGGGCAGTACCCCCGCCTAATCGAGTCCAACTGCTCCTTCTTCTCTTTGAGGTAGTAGATATATGTTGCTACAGAACCTATCAAGATAATAAGCATAAAGAGTAGTAGATATATAGTATCTATGTTTGATCCTTTTGGGTGGTTATATATAGTTTTTTAGCTCACTCTGCATCTCTCTATAGTTTGGCATATATTTTTCAACCAATCTCCAGAACTCTTTTTGGTGATTTTTGTATCTGATATGAGCCAACTCATGAACGACTATGTATTGTATCACATTTAATGGAAGTTTCATCATAAGGTAGTTGAAAGATATAGCATTTTTGTCACTACAGCTACCCCACTGTCTCTTGGCTTTTCTAAAAGCGATCTTTGATGGGTATAGATCCATAAGCAGAGAGTATCTATGAGTCATATCAGGTATGATATCTTTGGCTCTATCTTTATAAAACTCCAAAATATGGCGATCAAATAGTTTTGGATCAAATTTATCATATAAAAGGGTAAATCCTACATCTTCATCAAAGAGCAAAGAGACTCTTTTTCTATCTCTTTTTTTATAGCTAATAGCATACTCTCTACCCAAATAGTATAGCTTATCACCACTATTGTGATGGATAGATTTTCCTTTTTTGTTTATCACCTTTGCTCTTGAGCGTTCTATCCAAGCAGACCTTTTGATGAGTACTCTCTCTATCTCCATTTGTGAAACTTTTGGTGACTTGACTATCAACTCTCCATTGGCATCAAAACTTAGATATATATATTTGAGTTTTGGATTTATGATATGTATATATGTAGGCAGTATAGAGTCCATTATGGCTATTTGTCAATTACTGTTTTTTCTATTTTGAGAACTCATACAACAGCTATCTTACTATACTCAAACTTCTCAATAGCCATACCTCTATCCCAAACAATTTTCACTCTACTGTACCAGTATGAAAATAGATCTTTTCTAGAGCATACAACTCATATCTGATAGATTTAAATAACTCAGATAGTGATCCCTGCGTAAGCTTGAAGCTCTCCTCCAATACCCTTGATGCCTCTTGAGTACGAGAAAAATTTGCGACTACAACAGCATTGATATCTGTGCGATTTTGTTCACTTTTGGTAGATTGTTTCAAGACATCACTCTCAATATCCCTATAGGCAACTCGTTTAGAGCTATAAGCCTCTTGTAGTTTGTGTCTTATATTTTTGAGCTGGAGTGCCATAGTCGCGTCATCATTGATATAGCGTGCTATATCCTCTATGACGCGGATACCCTCTTTGAGTCTATTGAGATTGGCATCTATAAGACGCTCAATCTTAGCAGTTAGCTCTTGATCAGTCATCACTTCCAAATATACCAAGTAGCTGTAGTATAGTAGTAAACATATTTAGAAAGTCTAGATATAGAGATATCGCTGCATCTACCTCTGAATCATATGCACCATTTACTATATTTTGAGTATCATATATAGTAAATATACCAAATAGTAGTAGTATACCCGCTGTAATCACAATATGCATCATAGGACTATGGAGCAAGAAAGCATTCACCAATGAAGCGATAATCACCACAATCAACACTATAAATAGTGGCTTACCCCAGCTAGAGAAGTCTGTTTTGCTATTGATAGCAAATAGACTCAATGAACCAAACAGAATAGATGTCATCAAAAAGGCATTGCCTATCATGGCACCATTTCCAGCCCCTATAATCGAAGCAAGTAGTGGTACCAAAGATACACCTGTAGTAAAGGTAAAGAGAAATAGTGCTGCCATATTCAATCCTGGCTTATTTCTCGTCATACCCAATCCAACAAATAGCATAAATAGCTCAAATCCAAAAATAAACCATCTATACTGGACTATAGTCTCTGCATATGGCATAGTTGCATAAGCACCTGCCGCTGCTGCTATCATACTCGCTGCCAATAGTTGATATGTTTTTTTCATAAATGAGACATTAGAACCTACATCTAACCCCGCATGTGTCTGCGTCTGTGCATAATCTCTATCATATAGAGCCATAAAAAATCCTTTAAATATAATTTATTTGAAAGTATAGGGATTAGAGTTTAACATAAGGTGAAAAATATAACTAGTAATCTGTTTTAATATAAATGATAATTCGGGTTTAAAACTATTTTCGTCTCATATAGGGGCTTTTATATGCAATATTTAAATATTTTAGAATTTATTATCCCATTTTTACTCTCATAAGTGGTATAATATTGAAAAATATAAAGAGAGGATTTTATGAAAAAGATTATATGGTCTCTATCTCTCCTACTATTAGTACTAATGCTAACTGCATGTGGTCCAAAATCATATAGATATCCAAACTATGACATTATCAAACCCCCTAAGACTTGCAAACCAAATAGAAAAAATATACAAAAGTTACTAGACAAATACTTAAATAGACCATATATATGGGCTGAAGAGGGTCCTTATGCTTTTGATTGTTCTGGATTGACTTACAACATATATGGACATATGGGGGTAAATATACCACGAGTAGCAAGAGACCAAGCAAAAGTAGGCAAGAAGATAGAGTATAGTGATCTGATATATGGAGATCTTATATTTTTTGGCTCTACAAATGCCAAGAGTAGACGAATATATCATGTAGGTATATATCTAGGGAATGGTTGGTTTGCTCATGCTAGTAGTGATGAGAGGAGAGTCACATATAGTAACTTCAACAATGAACCTATATATCTCAAACGGATCAAGATCTGTAGAAGATATATGAGTCCCGATGAGAAGGAGTTCTATATGACATGTCATGGCAAAATAAAACAGATGAAGACAACCACAACTAGATATACAACACCTTGGAAACCTGGCAATATCATACCCAAAAAAGCTGTACCATAAAAAGGATATATCATTAAAAAAGGCTATCTGACACTATCACTTCTACTGTTGATGATCTCTATGCTGATAACAGCTTGTTCTCCAAGGCATAGATATATCCCCAAGGTCAAATATCCATACCCTACCCACTCTGCACTCAAAAAAACACTTCATAGTAAGTATGGTGATAGATATGTATATGCAGGACAAGGACCCAACTGTTTTGACTGCTCTGGACTCATATACTACACCTATGCTACTATGAATCTATGGTTGCCTCGAAGAGCAGTAGATCAATCGAAAGTAGGCAAAAGGGTCTCACTAAATGAGCTAAAACATGGTGATCTTATATTTTTTGATACACATAGATACTTTAGAGGTAGAGTAAATCATGCTGGTATATATATAGGCAATGGATATTTCATTCATGCAAGTAGTGCAAAGAGACGAGTAACTACAAGTAGCCTACGGAAACCATTTTATAGGAGAAGAGTAGTAGTCTGTAGAAGAGTGATGCATCTCAAAGGGAAAAAGTATAGATGGACAAAGCACTATAGATCAAAACATAGCAGAGGTCAAAAGAGAGGTGAAGATAAAAAAACTCCTCATCACCAAACCAGAGCCACAATCAGTAGAGAAATTATCCAAAATCAAAGCAATTATCAAACCAGACCTACAATCAGTAGAGAGGTAGAGAGAGCTATATCATCAGATAGTAGTCAAGAGTTATTTTAGGTATTATTATAATTTGGGATAATTCTAAAACTAAATTTTAAGCGGTGGAACCAACTTTTGATGATTTTGTATCTTCTCCCAAAGATCACTATCACTCCACTCTGACATGATCTGTGGAGAGAAGAGGATCTTCTCTAGCTCTATCGCTCCCATTAGGGGACTATGTGCATCCTCTCTGAAGCATTGAGCATATCCTGTATCTGTCTCATGTACTATGATACTATTTAGATGAACATCTCTCTCTCCATTTTGCATCACTGTAATAGATAGTATCTCTTCGGTTATGAGATATATGACTCTTGAGAGTTGCTCTGCTGATGATGATACAGGTAGCTCTATCCATCTATGGTTGTAACTCTTCATATGATCTATATACTCTCTATCATCACCACTCCAGAGGGTGACTGCATGGTCAAATGAATCTATCATCTCTTTGATATATAGCTTAGTAAATCCAAAATCATATACCATCTGCCCATTGTCAAGATAGTTGGACTCTAGTAGTACCTCTACTCTATAGGAGTGTCCATGTATGTTTTGGCTACATCTTTGGGTAGAACACCCTCTGACTATATGTGCATTCTCAAATTTAAATAGTTTTCTTATGATCATCCTATACACCTTGTGTCATATCAAATACTCGTATATGCAATCTATCGCTATACCTAAAGCCATATCTCATACAAAATTCAAAAACAGATCTATCATTTTTCCATATAGTATCTCTACTCTCACCTACTGGCATACAGTATATGATACTATCACTATATGGCTTAGTGATATCCCTGATCTCATCTATAGCAGTAGTCTCTACAAGCTCTCTATCTATGGTAAATTTAAAAAAACAATCTTTAGAGTTGTTTATGATCTCTGATATAGCCTTCTGCTCTACCCTCTTTTGTTTGGGTTCACCTGAGTTTGTCAATTTGATAGATAGAGCAAATATACAACTCCTATAGGCTGGATAACTATCAAAATCTATCTCAACCGTACCATTGGTCTCAAATGTTATATCTACCTTCTGCTCTACTAGAGAGTTGACCAAACTATAAAATATCTCATCTCTATAGTATAGAAGTGGCTCACCTCCAGTGATAACTACATGTGGTATATACCCTATCTCTTCAAACTTATCTCTCAATCTACCAATAAAAGTATCCGCATCATCTATCTTTCTCCATGAGGAGGAGAAGGTACTATCAACAGCAAAATATGTATCACACCCATATCTATCTCTACCATCTACGCTATATTTCGCTCCAAAACCAACGCATGAGAGATTGCACCCTCCTGTCCTCAAAAAGTATGCAGGTACACCTGCATACTTACCCTCTCCTTGTATAGAGAAAAACTCCTCAGTTAGGTAGAACATCACCCACCAGTCTCATAGAATGCTCTTGCAGATGATTCATGATCACCACCATTCTCATCTTCATTCCATCTATTCTCTTTGGGCTTATCTGCCAAGACTTTTGCCAATACTTGAGATGCACCCTCTATATCACCTACTTGGACTGCTTTTCGTATACTTAAAGCTTCATCAAAATATAGACATGGGATGAGATTGCCCTCTGCTGTAAGTCTTATGCGGTTACAATTTTCACAAAAATCATGCTTGTGAGGATCTATTAGTCCAAACTCATATCCATTATCCAACAGATAGTTGAATGATGGACTAGAACCCTCTCTACCTAGAGCTTTGATACTATATCTCTCTTTGACCTTATCTAGTATATGTCTACCATGCATACCCTCTATCGCCTGAGAGGCATGAGCATTTTCCATATATTCGATAAATCTCACTTTGATATCTCTCCCTTGGCAATACTCTATGATATCCAATATCTCATCATCATTTATACCTCTGAGTGGAACCATATTGATCTTGACACCTAGCCCAACCTCTAGTGCCTTATCTATACCCTTGAGTACTTGATCCAATACATCCTTTTGAGCTATCTTTTGGGCTATCTCTGGTTTGAGTGAATCTAATGATATATTGAGTCGTTTAAGACCAGCATCTTTGAGCTTTTGGGCACACTGTGGTAGTAGATATGCATTGGTAGTGAGTGCCAAATCTATATCAGGTTTATAGTCATGTATCATCTTTATAAATGAGTCCAAATCCTCTCTAAGTAGAGGCTCACCACCTGTGATACGGATCTTATCTACACCCTCATCTATAGCTACCTTCATAAACAAAAATAGCTCTTCAAAACTAAGTAGATTTTCTCTAGGAACCCATGAAAATGGCTTCTCAGGCATACAATATTGGCATCTAAAATTGCACCGTTCAGTTACCGATACTCTAAGATAATTGACTCTTCGTCCATGTCCGTCTATAAGCATTATTTTTCCAAATATGAAATTTTTGCTTAGATTACCTTAATCTTGATAAAAGTGAGATGATATATTGTATAAAATGTGGATAATTAGTCTGCTAAAGCTCAAAGAGCTTTAGCTGGTCATTTTAGTGGTGACCGTGCCACTTCTCTTTTTTCCATAAGAATGCAAGAGCAGTAAATACTATAAAGAATAGTATAACCCATGGTCCAACAGATTCTCTCTTTGGTTTACTAGGATCACCTATCTGAGTAAGATACTCTTCTACTTTCTCATAGCCCTCAGGACTTAGACCAACTCTAGGCATAGATGTACCAGGTAGTTGTGATTGTGGATTCTCTACAAAAGTCTCCAAAAAGTGTTCACTTCTAGCTCTGATTATCATAGATAGATCAGGAGGTAGTTTACCCATATATGCTTTGACAAGATCTTGCTCTTCAAGTACTTTGACTTGATGCTTCAACTCATCTTTTTTGTACTTGAACTTAGGTGTATCACCTAGCTGTGTACTCTTAGCATATCTCATAGCATGACATCTACCACAAGCATCCTTGAATGCCTCTTTTGGCTCAATCTCACCAGCTTTTTTAGCTTTTAGGAATGCTACTACATCTGCTATCTGCTGATCCTCTGTGATCATAGTAGAGATAGATCCCATTGGGTGAGTCATAGTATCTGCATACTTATGATCAACATTTGATGCCATTGCAGGGTTTTTGATAAGAGCTATTAGATAGTTTTTATCATATATAGCACCAGCATGCTCTAGTGATGGAGGGATTACACCACCCATATTGACAGCACCCTCCATGTGACAACCAGCACACATAGCAAAACCAGCTTCACCAGCTACTACATTACCTTTGAGCTTTGATATCTTAGCTACATCAGCCCAAAATTTCTTTTTTGCAGCTACTGTTGCTTCTGCTTTTTCAATCTTCTCTTTTGGGAGTTTAGTCTCCTTTGCCGCTATAGCTTTGGCTTCTGCCTCTTCTATATCTGCAGTGCCATCATATGCAAAGCCATGACTTTCTACATGTTTATGCATTTGAGAGTGTGCAAATGGCTCTACTCCCCAGTATAGTAGGAGTGTAAAGAACGCTACAACTCCGAATATTTTAAGTTCTTTCATTCTCTACTCCTTAAAGCTTTTTTTCTGATTTAGTAATGATTGGTAGTGCTATCCACAACGCAAAGAATAGAAGTGCTGCGACAAGACCAATATTGGCAAATAGTGCATCTGTTGGAGGCAACTTACCCATAAATGTCAATACTATCATATCTACGAGCATGAGCCAGAACCATATATGGAACTTACCTCTTCTACTAGCAGGTGCAACATTTGGACTCTTATCTAGGAATGGAAGTGCAAAGAATATAACTTGTGCTATAGCAAATGCTATCAATCCAAGATCTTTACTAAATGGTCTTAGAATCTCATAACTCCATAAGAAATACCACTCAGGGTAGATGTGTGCAGGAGTCTTGAGCCCATTTGCTGGATCGAAGTTAACTGGATCCATCGCAAATTCAAACTTATAGAATACTAAGTAGAAGAATATGATGAAGTATACACCCATTACAAATACATCTTTACTCAAGAATACAGGTGAGAATGGAATAACTTTTGACTCTTTTACATTACCAGCTTTATATAGCTCTGCTGCCTCTTCAAAATCTATCTCTTCACCATCTTGGTTGTTTACATGTGGTATACGAAGTGTACCAAAGTGTAGAACTATAAGACCAATGATAGCTAAAGGGATGAGAAGTACATGAAGCATAAAGAATCTAGTCAAGAATGCATCACCAGGAACATAATCCCCTCTAATCCACTCAACAAGACCATAAGCCTCTAGTGAACCACCTGAGAATAGGTTAGTGATAACCATACCAGCCCAGTAACTCATCTGACCCCATGGAAGCATATATCCAGAGAACGCTTCAGCAGAGAATGCTACAAATAGACCCATACCAGATAGCCAGATAAGCTCTCTACCTTTTTTGTATGAACCGTAGTAGATACCTGTAAACATATGGATATATATCACCAAAAATACTACCGATGCTGCTACACCATGGATATGTCTCCATAACCAACCATAACCAACCTCAGACATAATAGTATAGTTTACACTATCAAATGCCAAGTTAACATCTGGCTTGTAGTACATCAAAAGGAAGATACCACTAACCAATAGTAGACCAAATGTAGCCGCCAAAACCATACCCATCGCCCATAGGAAATTAATATTTTTTGGGATCCAATACTCAGTCTGCATAACTTTCTTGAGAGTATTTACAGCTAAACGCTGATCCATCCACTCATTTATACTATTTGCTTTTTCAAAATGTGCCATGCTCTACCTCCCTATACCGTTAGACCAGCGTCTAGCATTTTTTTGTACTCAGGACCAGCTTCGCCAAGTACTACTTTTGTACCCTCTACCTTGAATGGAGGTATCTCTAGTGGACTTGGAGGAGGACCAAATATCTCATGACCACTCGTGTCAAACTCACCACCATGACAAGCACACTTGAACTTCTTGTCATCTGGAACATATGCAGGGATACATCCCAAGTGTGTACATAGACCTATAGCTATAAGAAATCTATCAGAACCTATGATGACATCTCTATCATCCTTTTTCATATCAGCTGTCTTCTTAAGAACAAAGATAGGTTTACCCCTCCACTTCTCTACATTTAACACATTTGGTTGTGCTGCACTTAGATCTATGGTTGTAAAACCTGCTGCTTTTACGCTAGGGAGCGGATCCCAGCTTCGTTTCATTGCATAGAGAGCGGCAATGCCACCAACTGCAGTAAAGCCACCGAGTGCTTTACCCATAAAGTCTCTTCTACTACTCATACCTTTCCTTTTTTTGAAATTAATTCGATATTATTATATAACTACTGTCATTAAGACTTTATAAATTTATCTCATTGAATAGGTTTTTAGTAAAAGTATCTATAAATTTTGGTAATGGTGCCTCATTTTTGGACATCTTAAGTGCTTTGCTCAACATATCTCTATCATATTTTTCGATTATTTTGATACCAAAAGATCCCAATAGATCCAAAATAGCCATCTTATCATCATCGCTTCTCATATATATCACATCTGAACATGAAGCCTTTGCCTCTAGTGCTGTCTGCTTGGAGCATGTGACAACTACACTACTAGAGGATATAGTATCACTATACTCCTCTGACTCATGGAGTGCCAAAAATATCTTTGATAACTTATCTTCATATTTGACAAAAAAGTAGTGACCCAAAAGAAGCTCCATATCAAACTCAGCAAAAAAATCACTATGAGAGAGTATCTCTTTGTCATAATCAGCATCACCCAAGAAGAAGAGTACTCTATCTACTTTTTTGTGATGGTGGTAGTACTCTCTATCTATCAAGATTGATGAAAACCTATCACTATCTGGAGAGACTACAACTTCACCAAATTTGGACTCTTCACCAAAATCATCTACTATATGAAAAAGATATTTATACTCTCTACTATACCTATCTATCCGCCCATGATCCTCCTCTGGTGTATCCACAAAGAGTATATCACCTCTCTTTGCTACCATATCTATATCCATGATAGTCTCGATAGTGATAGCATCACTTACACCTAGATCTTTGGCTGCCAATCCAGCTCTAAAATCACTCACCAAGAGTTGCACCTCTATATCTTCATCTCTAAGTGCTTTTATAAGAGCTACGCCTCTTTTAACTCTATCCAATCCCCACTTATGCCCACTAAATGCGTAGTAGTATATATTCACACTATCTCCTTTGTGCCATCTTGATATATATATGTATGATCTCTAATGCAGCAGGTGTCACACCTGATATCTGTGATGCACCAAATAGTGTAGATGGTGTAGCCTTTTGTAGCTTCTCTACTATCTCATTGCTAAGACCTGATACTTTGGTATAGTCAAACTCTATAGGTATCTTCACCTTTAGCCTACTATGCATCCTATCTATCTGATCTTGTTGCTTCTGTATATATCTACTATATTTTGCCTCTACTAGTATCTGCTCTATCACCTCATCACTATACTTCTCAAACTCTGGAAGTAGCTTGACCAACTTCTCTCTATCAAAATCACCTCTACCTATGATATCTATCCAGTATGTTTTGTCATTGATCTTCATCTCTCCTATAGAGTTGAGCTTGGCCAAAAACTCTTTGGTGGGTGTAACATAGCTCTCTTTGAGGAACTCCAAAGCCTCATCTATGGCTATCTTCTTCTCTCTGACCAAAGATATATACTCACTATCCAATAGTCCAAACTCTCCACCATAGTGTGATAGTCTGATATCTGCATTATCCTCTCTGAGCAGTAGCCTATACTCTGCTCTACTTGTAAACATACGGTATGGTTCATTGGTACCTTTGGTGACTAGATCATCTATAAGCACACCTATATATGCTTCATCTCTACCCAATATAAATGGCTCTTCTCCCTTGATAGAGAGTGCTGCATTGATACCTGCCATTAGCCCTTGAGCTGCTGCCTCTTCATAGCCTGTAGTACCATTGATCTGCCCTGCACAATACAATCCATCTATCAGTTTGGTCTCTAGTGTATGCTTCAGATCTGTGGGTTGGATATAGTCATACTCTATAGCATACCCATATCTCACTATCTTGGCACTCTCCAACCCCTCTACAGAGCAGATCATATCTAGCTGTACCTCTGTGGGTAGAGATGTACTCATGCCATTGATATAGTACTCTGTAGCCTCTAGCGTCTGTGGCTCTACAAATATCTGATGCCTTGGTCTATCTCGAAAACGGCTGATCTTATCCTCTATACTAGGGCAGTATCTAGGTCCTACCCCCTCTATCTGACCAGAGAAGAGAGGTGCTCTATAGAAGTTGTTCTCTATGATAGTGTGGGTAGTCTCATTGGTGTATGCGACATGGCAAGGCAGCTGCTTTGGGTTGAATGTAGATCTATCTGTACGAAAAGAGAATGGTATAGGTAGCTCATCACCCCCCTGCTCTTGCATCACTGAAAAATCTATACTCTTCCCATCTATCCTCGCACAAGTACCAGTCTTTAGTCTGCCTATATTGAGTCCCAAACTACGGAGGTACTCTGCCAACTCTATAGAGGCAAACTCACCTTGTCTACCTGCTTTTTGTTGCTTTTGACCTATATGTATAGTACCATCTAAGAAAGTACCTGCTGTTATGATCACTTTTGATGTCAAGTATCGATTGTTTAGCTGTGTCTCTACACCTTTGACTATCTTATCCTCTATGATAAGCCCATCTACTATCTCCTGTTTTACATCCAAATTTGGAGTATTCATCACTATATCACGCATATAGATACGATATCTATCCATATCTATCTGAGCTCTACTACCTCTCACTGCTGGGCCTTTGGAAGCGTTGAGTATGCGAAACTGTATCCCCGTGGCATCAGTAGCAAGTCCCATCTCTCCACCTAGTGCATCTACCTCTTTGACTAGATGCCCTTTGGCAAGTCCACCTATAGCAGGGTTACAACTAGATGCACCTATCTGCTCTACTAGCATAGTGATCAGTAGAGTATTGATACCCATCCTTGCACTAGCTAGTGATGCCTCTATACCTGCATGTCCTCCACCAATAACGATTAGATCATAATTCATATATAGTCCTATATCTTAAAAGTAGTGATATTATATCTAATAGTAAGCTAAAACTTTCATACGATAATATCTGCTATAATAACATATCCCAAAATCAAAAGAGGTTATATGTTTACAGGACTTATTCGTGAGATTGCCAAAGTCAAACGATATCAAAACAACATATTGACAATAGAGTCATCATATAGACCAAAGATCGGTGATAGTATCGCTATCAATGGTGTATGTTTGACTGTCATACGACTACATAGCGAGAGCTTCGATCTGGAGTTGGCTGATGAGACTAGAGATATCATAGATGAGAGTAGACTCAAGGGTAGAGTACATATGGAACCAGCCATGCAGTTAGATGATAGATTTGAGGGACATATAGTACAAGGGCATGTCGATTGTGTAGGTGTAGTGAGACAGATCATACCTCGCACCAATGCTACAGACTTCATCATATCTGTAGATAAGAGATATATGGCATATATCATACCCAAAGGCTCTATCACTATAGATGGAGTGAGTCTCACTATCAACGATCTCTATAGTGATAGCTTCCGTCTCACTATCATCCCACATACACTCAAAGAGACTCTTATAGGGGGATATCAAGTAGGAAGCAGGGTAAACATAGAGACAGACCTATTTGCTAGATATATAGATCATATACTCCAATATCGCTCCAGACCAAAAAGTATGAGTTGGGGTGATATAGATCAGATACAGATGAGCTACTGATGAATCTATATGAGTATGAGACTCCCAAGAGATCAGAGATATTTGATACCCTACTAGATCACCCAAATATAAAGATCATTCGTATAGTCAGCTCCGATAGAGTTGATGAGAAGATCTATATCCAAGATGAAGATGAGTGGGTAGTAGTGTTGGATGGATCAGCTACCCTAGAGATAGATGGCAAGAGAGAGGAGCTAAAGAGAGGTGATAGTATATATATAGCATCCAGAGTACCACATCGTGTAGTAGAGACTATAGAGGGTACTCTATGGTTGGCAGTACATATATCCATGAGACCATAGGTAGTAGTATGTCATACCAAATCAACAATGCCAAAAATGCGATACATGGATTTTTTTTATCACTAGCAGTCACAGTAGCAGAACCATCTACTATACTACCACTTATTGTCTACCATTTTAGCTCCGATATCATACTTGTTGGGGTATTTGCATCTCTACTTAGGGGAGGGGCTATAGCAGTACAACTCTTTGCAGCCTTTTATGCCCAGAGCTATAGTAGAGTATTGCCATATCTGAGGATAGTATTCTTCTTTAGATTTCTCTCATGGTTTATGATAGGTGTAGCTATATACATAGTAGGAGATAGCGACAAGATACTCACTCTATGGATGATAGGAGTTGGTCTATTTCTATTCTCCTTCTCAGCTGGATTTGGTGGCATCTACTTCAAAGAGATCATAGCCAAGGTATTTTCTAGAGAAGAGAGAGGCAAGACTATGGCAAACAAACAGCTCTTCTCGTCACTAGCAGCTATCATCAGCGGTGGAGTGACTGGGGTCATATTGGAAAACTTCCAAGCCCCTATGAACTATGCATATCTATTTATGATAAGTGCTATCTTGATGTCTATAGGACTCTTCGCTTTTGCTACTATAGATGAGCCACCCAAAGATAGCATATCCCAAAGAGAGTCATCTTTTTGGCTATTTATCCAAAATGCCTACTCTATGTTGAGGGGAGATCAGAGGTTGAGATATCAGATAGCTATATCACTACTAGGCTACTCTTTTTTGCTATCTATACCCTTTGTGATACTCAGAACCAAAGAGAGCTTTGAGTTGACAGGTTGGCTCGTAGGGGGATTTATCACTATACAGATGATAGGCAGTATGATAGGCAACCTTCTATTGTGGAAGAGATTTGGAGCTAGGTATATAACTATGATACAGTATGCCTATATCTTTATGATCATATCTTTTGTGATAGCACTATATGCAGATACCCC
>Ga0256913_10000600_pt1 | contig 18733 bp, 9 predicted proteins | sample Axial_MatmetaG_FD_185970 | JGI IMG/M metagenome (GOLD analysis project Ga0256913, IMG submission 185970) | Deep-sea worm associated microbial mat communities from Axial Seamount, Juan de Fuca Ridge, Pacific Ocean - Axial_Mat | ecosystem: Environmental > Aquatic > Marine > Oceanic > Microbial... | reverse complement strand
CATCTATATTCCGACCGGGCTATTCGTGGGTACCGTACCCGTAGCAATACTCAATACACATACAAGTACGGGCACAGACTTCGTTTCACTACGTCTCCACTACTATCCCTATCGCAATTGCAACACCGTGATAAGACAATGCGACACGATAGAAATTCCCATGCCGGTTTATCAATAATATTTCCCCGAGATCAAATAATTCCGGATATAGTCTATTACCCCTTTTTCCAAAGAATAAAAAGAATCAAGATATCCTTGTCTTCTTAACTTATCCATATCCGCTTGAGTATAATATTGATATTTATCACGAATATCCGGCGGAGTATCAATATATTCTATTTTAGGAGTTTTTTCCAATGCATAAAATACACTTGCTGCCAGATCATTAAAAGAACGAGCTTTACCCGATCCCAGATTATAAATACCACTGTCTATCTTGTTGCTATTTTTAAACAAAAAATCTATTACTTTAAAAATATCCTTAACATAAATAAAATCACGCATTTGTTCTCCGTCTTTGAATTTGGGATTATGTGATTTGAACAATCGCATTTTTTCTTTTTCCCGTATTTGATTGAAAGCATGAAAAATAACCGACGCCATTCTCCCTTTGTGGTATTCATTGGGACCAAAAACATTGAAAAATTTTAATCCTGTCCAAAAAGGCGGTTTTCTATCTTGCTTCAAAACCCATTTATCAAATTCATTTTTGGATTCACCATAAGGATTCAACGGTTTTAGATTCGGTATCACATTATGATCATCCGTGTATCCCAATTCGCCCGCCCCATAAGTTGCAGCACTGGATGCATATATAAGCGGTATATTCTTATCTACCGACATTTTCCATATCGATTTGGAATAATTCAAATTCAATTTATCAAAAATATTCGTATCCGTTTCCGTTGTGTCTGTTCTGGCACCTAAATGGATTATCAGCCTTATTTTATCCGAAAAATCATATTTTTTCAAAATAAAACTCTCCCTGTTTATAAATTCCCCAATCGTTTTTCCTTTAAGATTACGGTTTTTATCATCTCTTGAAAAATCATCAACGGCAATAATATTCTCTTCCGGATATCTCTCATTGAGATAAGATATCATTCCCGAACCGATAAAACCGGCAGCTCCTGTTACTATTATAGCCATTATATCAAAGGTTTAATTCCCATTTCATCGTATTCTTCTGTCGGGATACAAGTACAATACAAATTCCTGTCTCCATAAGCATTATCTATTCTCGAAACCGGAGGCCAAAATTTATAATGATCTTTCAAATAAACTAAAGGATATACCGCCTTTTCCCGGCTATATGGATGATCCCACTTATCATCGATCACAACTGCTACAGTATGAGGTGCATTTTTAAGAGGATTATCTTCGCCGTCTATCTTTTTGTCAATCACATCTTGAATTTCCTGTCTGATACTGATCATTGCATCGCAAAACCTGTCGATTTCCTCTTTATTCTCACTTTCGGTAGGTTCTATCATAAAAGTATCATGAACCGGAAATGAAACTGTCGGTGCATGAAATCCATAATCCATCAATCTTTTTGCAACATCCTCAGCAGAAACGCCTAAATGCTTAAACGGACGAAGATCAAGTATCATTTCATGTGCTACCATTCCCCTTTCATTAACATAGACGATATCATAATGCTTTGATAATACGGATTTCATGTAATTTGCATTCAAAATGGCAATTTCAGTAGCTTTTTTCAAACCTTCTGCTCCCATCAACCTAATATATGCATGAGATATCATTAATATTCCTGCACTTCCAAAAGGTGCTGACGAAACAGCTTTGATGGCTTTTTCCCTTTTCTCATAATCGTAAATATGTGAAGGAAGATATTTAGCCAGTTTTTCATTTGCCAATACGGGACCGACTCCGGGACCTCCTCCACCATGAGGAATCGCAAATGTCTTGTGCAAATTGAGATGACAAATATCCCCACCGATTATACTCGGTTTTGTCAAACCTATCTGTGCATTCATATTGGCTCCATCCATATATACAAGTCCCCCATTGTCATGAATTATTTTACACATCTCAACTATTTCTTTTTCAAAAACACCATGTGTGCTCGGATACGTAACCATAAATGCAGACAATCTTTCGGAATATTTCTCAGCTTTAGTTTTTAAATCATCAACATCAATATTCCCTTTATCATCACATTTCACTATCACAACATCCATACCTGCCATCACCGCACTGGCGGGATTGGTACCATGCGCCGATGAAGGAATCAATGCTACTGTCCTCTGATCATCCCCTCTATCCCTATGATATGCCCTGATGGTCATGAGTCCCGTAAATTCCCCTTGTGCTCCTGAATTTGGCTGAAATGTACATGCCTCAAAACCTGTTATCTCCTGCAAATAATCACTCAATTCCGTTATCATTTGCAAGTACCCTTCAACTTGATCTTTTGGTGCAAAAGGATGAATATCCGTAAATTTCTGCCACGTAACAGGCATCATTTCCGTAGCTGCATTCAATTTCATGGTACATGACCCAAGAGAGATCATAGAGTGAACAAGGGAAATATCTTTGTTTTCAAGCATTTTCATATATCTCATCAATTCCGTCTCACTGCGAAATTTATTAAAGATATCATGTGAAAGAAAATCCGATTTCCTCATAATATTAGGAGGAATATTTTCGACAATTTCTATATTTTTATCAATAAAATGAGCTATCTTACCGGTTATTTTTTCAAATCCGGTTATTATCTGATTTATATCTTCTATCCGGGTCAATTCGTCTATACTTATACCCACCCTATCTTTAGAGTAAAATAAGTTGATCTTATTCTCCAGTAAATATTCCTTCAAATTGCCAATATCCTTTTTGCCAACCTCATAAGTCAAGGTATCAAAAAACGTATTATTTACAGGCAGTAAACCGATTTTTGCCAATGCTTCTTTCAATAATGCGGTTTTCCAGTTTATCTCTAAAGCAATATTTTTCAACCCGTCTTTTCCATGATAAACAGCATAAAATCCTGCCATTGTTGCCAACAATGCCTGAGCAGTACATATATTTGATGTTGCTTTCTCTCTTTTTATATGTTGTTCCCTTGTCTGCAATGCCATCCTATATGCAGGTTTTCCCATAGCATCTACCGAAACGCCTATTATCCTTCCGGGCATCTTTCTTTTATAATCTTCTTTTGCCGACATATAAGCGGCATGAGGGCCTCCAAAACCCATCGGTATTCCAAATCTTTGAGTTGTACCAACTGCTATATCAGCTCCCAATTCTCCCGGAGGTACAAGCAGTGCCAAACTCAATAGATCGGCAATAAAAGTAACTGGAATATTTCCTGATTCAGCTATCAACTCCTTATAATCATTTACTTCACCTGTCGAATCGGGATACTGAACAATAATACCAAAATATTTTTCATCTGCCGTAAATTCATTAAAATCACCAAATTCCACATTAATATCTCTTGCATCAGCTCTTGTCTCCAAAACTTCTTTTGTTTGAGCAAAAATATTTTTATCTACAAATAATATCTTAGCGGGATTTTTCTTTCTTTTTTTATTAGCGGTTTCATACATCATCCACATAGCTTCAGCTGCTGCCGTACCTTCGTCCAGAAGAGATGAATTGGCAATAGGCAATGCTGTAAGATCAGCAACCATTGTTTGAAAATTCAGCAAAGCTTCCAATCTTCCTTGCGAGATCTCAGCCTGATATGGAGTATAAGATGTGTACCATCCGGGATTTTCAAGGATATTTCTCTGAATTACCGGAGGCAAAAAGGTTCCGTAATAACCCTGACCGATAAATGATTTGTATATTTTGTTCTTTGCCGATACTTCCGATATATACTTCAGATAATCATATTCGGACATCGGTTCAGGCAAACTCAATGTTCCTTCCATTCGTATATTATCGGGAATAGCATTGTATATTAACTCATCTAAACCGGAAAAACCTGATACTTTAAGCATTTCCTCCATTTCCGTATTTGAAACGCCTAAATGTTTATTTTCAAAATATTTCATTTCACTATTGTTTTATAAGCAGCAAAATTAAATATTTAAAAAAACTATTATAACAAAAAACATGAATTTATTTGTCTTATCACAGCATTTGGAAGAAGTATAAATTTACTTTTATTTATTATTTGTTAAGTTTCACAAGGTTGTTGATGTAAAACAACTTGTTTAGGATTCGAAGATAAGATTTTATTTTTAAACTCCATTGGATTTATCTTAAAAATCTTTTCATCGAGATCAAACCATTTTTGTACAGCGTCAAAAGGAGTTTTCACTTTTAATTCTCGTCTTAAGCTTCCGTGTCTTCTGTAAAGGTTATAATGAATTAAAATTTCATTAAATCATTGTTCATTTGTTCCACTGAATCATATCTGGATATTTTAATTGTTTTGTTTTTTATCATGTCATTTGCCTTTTCTACCATACCATTAGTTTTTGGAGTAAAGGGTTTTGTACACCTATGATCTATATTATATTCATCACAAATGATGTCTAATTTACTTGGTTTAGTACAAGAATCTCCTTTTTTAGATTTTAGTAATTTATTGGTAAATTCAAGTCCATTGTCAGTTAATACATGAGTAATGCCAAAAAGGAAAAACTCAATACATTCTTCCATGAAGTTTTCAGTATTTGCACTCGTTTTAGCATCATAAAGCTTATAAATACTAGGTTCTTGTTGCTCTATCTATTGCTACGAAAAGATAATATTATTATCAAATTCGGTTTTTTAAATTTTAGTAGTGATTTCAAATATTTCATATGTAAATGGTTTATACTCTTAAAAAGATAACATAAATATATGTTTTAAATCCTAGATATTTACTATCTTAAAAAAAAACTATTTCATAGTGTCCAATTTATTCCTTTACAATTATAAACTTAATACACATATAAATTTTTAAAGTGTTATTTACAGATGATTATTTTTCTGAGCAATATTCCAAATCTATTTGATTTGATCTTAATAAAATATAATCCTGTATTGATTTTATTTGATTTTATTTCAATATTTTCTATTATTGCTTGTTTTTCTAGTTCTAAGATTTGTTTTCCTGTTAAATCGAATAAAGAAATCTTTGCATTACTTATTTTGGTTTTACTGAAATCAATATTGAAATTTCCATTTGTTGGATTGGGGCAAATATTGATTTTACCCAACTCTACATTATTAGTTTGGGTTTTGTTCAATAAACAAATTGTTGTATCAATACTACAATTTGAAAGGGTATCTGTGATGGTCAATGTGTAGCAACCTTCAATCGTTAAACTATCCAAGTCCTCGCTTAAAGCTGTGAAATTATTAGAATTTGACCAATTGAAAATATAGTTTCCATCATTATTTGTTGAAATAGCAATAAACCCTAAATGATTTGAACTAATATCTCTAGTACTATCTATAGTTATTATTATTTCCTTGGCTTGTTCAATTAATATTGAGTTAGAATTAGAACAGCTGTTAGTGTCTGTTACAAAAACGGTATATTTTCCGCCAACATTAATTGTAATATCCTGAGCAGTACTTCCCGTACTCCATAAGTATTTTGTTCCACCGGTAACTGTCAAAACAGTTGAATCATTGAAACATATAATTTCATCTTTTGCAGTAATATTTACGACAGGTAAAGGGTTAATAAAAACATTAACTTCGTCAGAATCATAAACACCATTATCATACACTGTAACCGTATAGGTTTTATTTTCGGTAGGACTAACAGTTATTTTTGAACTATTTTCACCTGTACTCCATTTATATTCATTACCACCTGAAGCTTTTAATATAATGGTGTCACCCAAACAAATAGTAGTATCTTGCCCTGCATCTGCTTCAACTTTACTACCTTCTAACCTTAATTGTGCCGGTAGAATATTATTATTAGAAAAATTTGGGTCAAAAGGTGGCCATTTGATATTTTTAAAGAAGTCCGGTTTGTTTTTATGATAATATGAATTTGGTAAGTTGTGATCTAAAATTTTATCATCCCAAACTACATTACCATTAATTCTATTACCATGTTCTAGTTTAAAATCGCTATTATCTTCCGTGTCAATTAGTTTAGTTGTGATATTTCCGATTATGTTTTGATAGTGAGAATTGTCATAATAAAAGATACCCTCACCATTTATTTTATTTCGAAAATAAGTATTCCCCTTTCCCCCAGAACCCCAATAATCTCCAATCCCAATTTCCTGAACATCATTTCCTTCAAATAAATTCATAAATGGATAATGACCATGAATTGAAATGTCAGGAGGTATCCATCCTTGATTTAATTCAGTTTCTCCATTTCCTTGCACATTGTTAATTGAATAATTGTATCCAAATACATTTCCATTTGCTCCTAGACTAACCATCATAGCATGTCTAAGAGAATCAAAAATATTATTTTCAATCAATACGTCTGTTGTGTGAAATCCACATCTTACACCATATCCGCTACCTCCTCCACCATAACTAAAGGAATGATGAAAATAACTATCCCTTATTTCACAACCTAGAGCAGTATTAAAATCGACATGTGATTTTCTAGTATGATTACTTTCAATGTTCTTTATCCAGCAATATGCTACATTCTTGAATGCAAAAATATTTCCTCCTGAAACTAATTTTTCTATATAGAAATTCTCAAAACCAACATTTTTAACAAAATTTTGAGGTCTGATTTGGGGATGAAAAGACAAAGAAAAATCTAAGTGTATCTTTGATTTAAAAGTAATAATATTTTCTTCAATATTTTCGATTTCAAGCAATTGTCCTACAGAATTATCAGCCCACGAAACATTCCAGTCTGCTTTTGTGTACATCAGTTCCGGGTTATTTTCTTGCTGAATTTCTGCAAACTGTCCTATTTTAAATTTTGTACCATCTGGAACAGTAATTGTCTGTGAGCCTTTCGTTATTGAGCTCACACTTTGCCAATCACCTCTTTTATAAGTAACAATATTAAAACAATCACCTATAAAATCCATAAATAATTTTGTACTTGAAATGCCATCACCTCTAAATACAATGTTATTTTTATTAACAACAATACTGGAAGTAATCTTATATTTACCTTTAGGTATATAGACTACACCTCCACTATCAGGAAGAGAATTAATTGCAAGTACAAATGCATCCTTACTATCATTATTCCCAGTGGAATCAGCACCAAAATTCATTATATTTTTGATAGGATTATTTACATTTGGAATCCCATTTACTAATCCGGGATTCCAACTTATTTTTCTTGTTTCCGGAATTATTTGAGATAAAATAATATTTGAAAAAATAAGAATCAAAATCAAAGTCAAGACAGTTTTCATTTTGAACATATAAAATATTATTGGCTTTTTCATAATTGTAAATTTGTATTTATTCTAACACTTCAAAAAGTATATTTTCTTTTATTATTATTTCACCATTCTCATTAAGATATACTTTTTTTACTTGTGCATTGCTCCCTATTTTTGGGAAAAACTTATAAAAATTATTAGACGGAATTGTAACACTATCGCTTTGAATCGGAATGTGACCATTTGACCAATTACCGGCAGTATGCCAATCATTATCAACATTGCCATTCCACCAGATACCAAATTCATAAGCACCGATATCGGGATTTGCCAATAAGGGACGGGGTACACTATCACAATCAAAATCCAAAGAATCTATGAAAATTCCCTTATCAATTGCAGGTGAGCCGTTTTGCAAATGAAAATCAAAATTTATAGTATCCATAAAAAGAGGATTTGCAATAATAGAATCGTTTCCGTAAATGCAATATTGTCCGTCATTAAAACCAAAGATAAGGTTGTGGTCAACCTGTTGTGCTGAATCAATCTTCTCAATAGCTATTTGTGCACTGTTTTGGCTGCAAATATTATTTATTATTAAGACATCTTGAAGGTCATCATTATCTACCAAAATACCATATCCCCAACCATTTTGATAGTATCCGTTTTTATAGCAAGTATTGTTTATTATTTTTATATGTCTTACAGGTGTGATTGTTATATTGGAGTCGGCGGTTACACTCCCCAAAGCTATTCCATCCCATTTATTAAAGTAAGATAAATTATTGTAAAAATTCACGTAACTAAGTTCTCCACCCATCTCGGATTGTGCATTGAATCCGTTATTGCCGCAATGGTGGACTTCATTGTTGTAGATATTAATATTATATGTTGTATCATTCCATGCATCAACATATATTCCAATACGTTCATTGAGGTGATGAACCAAATTGTCATATACTTCAATATTGTGGGAACCTTGTTTAACATCAATTCCTTCACCGCCTTTATTTCCGGGACCATTATTATGAACATGGTTTTTGAAAATTTTACAATTATTCGAATTTGATATTGTGATACATTCTTGCGGACCATCGTTGCAAGCTAATTCCACTTCATTATTTTCAACGGTAACATCATTACTATTCCAGACACCGATTCCGCTGGAAAATGTATTGTAAGTATGATTATTTTTAATGATAATATGCGATGCGTCTTCTATCCAAATTCCGGTATAATCCGAGTTTTTTACATTAATACCGTCAATGACAATATAATCTTTATCGGAAATATCAAATAAACCATTCCATGCTCCACCCCAAGATATTCCCGTACCATCAATTATCACACTATCATTTTGATAATTTAGAAATGAAATATAATTACTATCGACACCTGAATATTTCACTATTACCCGTTCATTGTATATTCCGGTCAAAACATATACAGTATCACCTGACATTATGGTATTAGCCGCTTTTCCGATAGTGCGCCAAGCTTCTGCTATGGACAAACCTGTATTGTTGTCATTTCCGGTAGTAGATACATAGTATGTGCGTCCCAAATGTGTTATACCTTTACTTGTTCCTATTCCGAAACTTGTAAGCCAGAGTTCATTATGGTTGTATGGGTTGAAAAATAATCGCATCGGTTGAGAATAGGGATAATTTAATTGTGAAAAATTTGGGTTTCCTTGAGAAAAATCAGAAGAATACCAAAGACCTTGTGTTTCGGTGGTAATGTAAACAATATCGGGAAAATCAGGATGAACCGTAAGAGAATTTACTCTATACAAATCATTCAATCTTATCCAATTGACTCCTCTATCGGTAGTTTTAAAAACTCCTCCGACTTCATTAGGATAATGTCCCCAATGACTAAACACACAAGCATACCATGTATTTTGATCAGAGTCATGCGGATCTATAACAACATCTTTGGTCCAACGATACATATCCGGATGTGATCGATCATACCATGTATTTCCGTTGTCGGTACTATAAAAAACACCGGAACTTTCGGTAAAATCACCATTGGCATCTCTACGACCTGAATAGCTGCAAACCAAAGTATTATCATTTAAGACTCTGATATTAAAAGGATGTCCTTCCGTACGTGGTGGATTATTTAGTTTAGTCCAATTAGTTCCTGCATCTGAAGAATAAAATATCCCTCCTTGAGTACTGTGAACAATGCTTGCATACATTTTATCGGGATCATTTGGTGACAAAGTTACCCAAATAACAGGATGTCCGAAATCGTACAAAGTAGTCCAAGTACTACCGCTATCAGATGATATTAATATTTCTCCGGTACCATTATCTATATTGTTATCTTCCAAATGAGTGCTTTGATATATATCATGAACAGAAGAGACAGCTGCATAAAGATTATTGTTATCAGGTCTTTTGATAACCATATACGTACTGTTGTAATTATTGCCTGAGAAATCAAAGTTCCATGTATTTCCTCCATCGGTAGATTTCATTCCGGTTATATCCGTATAGCTTGCGAAAATATTGTTTTCATCTATCCATGTCAACCACCAAGAACTTGTCACTTCCAATCCGTTGGAATGATAATTTTTTCCTTTTGGTGTAGATGTACCGGCAGGATTACTTTCATTTGACGGCACATAAATTTGTTGCCAAGTATTGCCTCCGTCTATTGATATATGAGCAAATCCCCAGTCGGAAACGACAACATAATTGTTGTTATCGGAAGCTACACAAAAGCCTAAAACCGATTCTGCCCAGGGCCAAGTCAAGTCGCCTCCATCACCCATCCATCCCGTTTTTATGTTTTGATTATTGATTGTATGAAAAACATTTGACCAATTATTTGCACCATCAACGGTTTTATATATCATTGGATGCCCTATATCACTACCACCGGCAACATAGACGGTATCGATACTATTGTTTGACATAGATACGAAGTATGGAAAATCATCAGCATTAAGTCCTGTATTTTTTCTTACCCAACCATTGCCGGATACTCCAGTATAATCCAATCTAAAAACATCCGCTTCCATCGACCAATATTCTACGGGATTGAGTCCCGGCCACATATCGGATTTTAGCCTTGCAACACAAAACATTCTAATATTTCCACTTTCTTTTGCACCGGTAAGTGATAATATTCCATAGTCGTCAGGAATATCGTCATTAAAATTTTCCAAAGAAAAATTCACTCCGTTGTCATGAGATACCAATAATCCGTCTCTACATCCTATGAATATATTGCTGTCGTCCCAAAACACTCCTCCTATATAAAGATCGTCATTGGAATAAATATTGGAAAAGCTTACTCCTGCATCATTTGAGAAATACAAATCAGAATAGCTACTCATTATTATTCTTTTAGTATTGTTAGGATCGGCAAAAAGATAATATACTTCTGCATTGGTAGGATCTCCGGAAAGCCCTGTCCAAGTATTTCCTCCGTCAACACTTCTAACCGGACGACGATAATCAGGCCAATCGTAATTGCCGATAGAATATAATGTATCGGGAGAAGAAGTAAAATTAATTCTGGATTCAATATTGGAAGATATTTGTCGAAAATCCAGTGTTTGCCATGTATTGCCCGTATCACCGGAATGATAAATTCCTCCCATATCACAAACAATATAAACTTCATTATTATTAAAGGGACTTATCGAAGGCGAAAATAAAGCACCTCCGCCACCAAGACCGTTTGACAACCATTGCGACGGCTGAGAGGTACCGGATTGCATAAATACTGAAATAATAATCGAAATACAAATAACGTTTGATATTGAAATTGCTTTTTTCATAATAGAGTGGGTAATTAATATTTATTTAGCAAGTATATGATAATGATTATTTATAAATATTATATGCTGCAAAAATACATTTTTTTTCATATTCACAACTCTTATATTTCGGTTAAATAGCTGTATTTTACGACACTTGAATACTAGTTTTGTATATTTAAAGCACATAATCAATTAAGATATTTTCTATATTAACAAGTCGCAAAATCAAAATAAATATCTGTTTCAAAGGTTTTCCCAAGTAAATTACAATCGAATTTTGGCTATCAATATTATTGTTTTTAGTTGCTATGAAAAACATCATCTATACAACTTATTCAATTTGGAATATTAATATATAACTGTACTTCATAAGATTCGAATTTAAAGCATTTCCGAACTTTCCAACAAACCCAAGTACCATTGCTCGGTATTAGCAATCAATCAATTTCGAAATCCACATTATCTTTTATAATCATTTCACTGTCTACATTTAGATAAAGAGCATTGACCTTTGAATTATTATTAACTTCAGGACGATTGTAATAAAACTGTGGTTTCGGTATGGTAACTTTATCACTTACCGTAGGGATAAGATTGTTAGACCAATTGCCTGCATTGCGCCAATAATTACCCTTGAATCCTATCCAATAAATTCCGTATTCATACACACCTAAATCCGCATCTTGCAATAATGGTCTAGGATTATTTTCTTTGTCAGCATCAGGAGCTTCAGAAGTTTTTCCGGCATTTATACACTGTGAAGTAGATTGCAAATGATAATCATGATTTGCAATATCAATAAATTCAGGATCAAAAGTATATATATTCGTTCCTGACGGCGCAGAGAAACCATTATTGTAAAAATCACTATTCTCTAAAATGACATTCAATGTATAAGAATCATCTTGGTGATAAGCAGTACGTGAATAATTCTGTACATTTGTCACTATACAATTCACCAATTTATTGTCTTGATTACTTCTATCGCAGTTAAATAAATAATCACTACTATCTATCACACAATTCGTAAATGTATTGCTATCGCAAATCGATTCAAGATTGTAATAAAAAAAATCAATCACGTTTTCAGATGTATTTCTCAAAATACAATTTTCAAATACATTGTGCCTACCTGTATATTGCGCACCATCGTCTTCATCCGTATCATAAAACAATACGGCACTTAAATTATTGATTGCTTCGCAATTTCTAAATATATTATTACTCGCTCCATCTCTTACTTCAAAACCATATAGATCATAAGCTTTACAATTTTCAAAAGTGTTGTATTTGGCTCCCCTATAGCGAACTCCAAATCCACTACCGAGATTTATCGCAGTACAATCCACTATGTAATTATTTTCGCAGTCTCCCTTGAATTGAATACCGTGACCATCATGATCCAAAATACCAATTCTTTCTGCATAACAATTATTTACAAAATTGCTATCTCCTTCAAAAACTATATAATAATCCATTGCTGCACTACCGGTATTTTCATTGCAATACACACTGCTATTGCTTATGAAATTATGATTACCGGCAAATGAATAACCTTCGGCAGCAGCGTTCTCTACAAAACAATCATTTACCGTATTATTATTTCCTCCCAATCCGGAATTGTCATGACTAAGACTGAATCCTTTCCCATCATATCCGTCATCAACATCTCCCAAAGAAGTAGTAATAATATTATCAAAATCCAAATATGAAGAACCGTAACCGTAAATTGCAATATTATAATTAGTAATTTGAATATTCTTTAATGCGATATGATTTACATTTTCAAAATCAAAAGCAATTCCTGCCGTAGCTCTATTGCCACCATCCAATAATGGCATCACAGATGCATCCAAAGAATCCCCGAAAGAATGATTCAAATCCGGATTGTCACCGGGAGTATTTTGATATCCCGTAAATAAAACCGGCAATGTACTTGTACCGCCTTTTTCCATTACTACATTTTCATTTCCGTAATTTCCCGATTTGATATAAACCACATCTCCCGCTTGTACGGGACTTGCTGTAGAGGCAGCATAAGTTATAGTTCGCCATGCTTGTGCTTCACTTGTTCCGGTATTGGCATTATCACCGGCTGTCGATACATAATAAACATTGCCGAGATCAGACGCAGGTCTTATAAGAAATGCCTTTGGAGTAATGGAAGGAATACTTACTTCTTTTGTAAATGAATTGCCAGTAAAAAACACTGCAGATTCATTTTCTTCGGTTATCACCGTAACTGCAAGTGCACCGTTGAGTCCATAGTCGCTCCCATTAAAACTAAAAGAAACCGTAAGGCTATCGTCAATAACATTTGATTGATCAGGAAGCGATGCATTTATCAGTGAAACTATGACACTATCTCCATTTTGCCAAACCGAATTTTGAACGGCAGGATACACAACATCTACATATCCTTTATGTCCACCCCAATCCCAAACATGATAAGTCAAATCGGGAATATCTCCTGCAAGTTCCAAAGGTTTCTTCATCTCCCCGTAAGACATAAAATCCCTCAATTTATATCTCATTCTACTTAATCTTTTGACATAATGAGAAGCCATGGATTTATCAGGATTGGCATCGGGATTGATTGCCAACCATAAGTATTGCCTTCCTGTCTGAACGCCGTAAATATATCCTTGTCCGAGTTTTGCATAAAACTGTTGATTTCCATATTGACTACCACCTGTTTTGGTACCAAACAATTGTACTTGACCGGTATATATCACTTGCCAAGCAGGTACTTGATGATCGGTAGTCCAACCTTGTACCATAAAAGCATCTACTTGATCTACTATATAATCACAACCGCCTTCAACGGTAATAAACACATCATCAGGTACTCTATCATGAATATTGTACAACATCTCTTTATATCCGGATCTCCAATAAAAACCACCTCCAAGTGTATGATTGTGACTATCATCCATACATTCCTGCGAACTTGAAGCTGCTATCATATCCATATATACCGATTTGGCTCCCAATAAATCAGTGCGGGTTAAAGTATCAACAACATTTAAAAGAAGATCTTGCCAATCCTGTCGTGTAGGACACATTACGGCAAATACATTGCTTTCAAATGTTTGAGTATATTCCGACCCATCCTCTTTTTTTGTAGCATCGGGTTCGCCGTCATTATTGTAATATGTGGCTGCTGCTGCATCACCGTCATCATCACCACCTACTCCAGTATCCCACATTCGTCCGTTTATATATGGCATAATAACTGCATCGTTACTGTTTTGGATATTGTGTATCAAATCATCAAATCCATCTCTTTCAGGGAAATAATCAGGATAAAAATGATCGTATTCTTTATAATTCCATACATAAGTATGAATCCCTACCGGAACATCAAAAAAATCAATTGCCGTTTGAAAATATGTTTGCGCACTGGCACAACTACTGAAATCGGATAAATATGAAGAAAGCCAAATCCCAACATCTCCAATACTTTGCTGTCTGATATCCCTCTCGGAACTTGGTTGCGGCCAATAATTTGAACCGGTAGATACCCAAGCTTTATATATCAAAGCCGCTTCATACCAATTACCGTTATAAGCATCCAATTCAAATACTCCGGGCATATTCCAATTGTTATCGGCTATGGTTTTGTCAGGTACTGGAAATTTACACTGTATTTTTATTCCGCCATTATCATCTTTGATACCAAAAGATTTTGTCGAAGCATCAGGGTCGTGATATCCGAAATACATTCCGCGATTGGCAGTATAATATGAGAAAAATTGCATTGTGGTGCCCCAACCTCTTGGATATAGTCCTACAGAATTATCATTGCTATCATTTGCATCATCAAAATAATCAATTCCACTACCAGGATTTGGAGTAAGACGACCTGAATATAAAGGATAAAAGAATGTATCATTACCTGAAGCTTCTATATTAAGTTTAGGAAATACAGCATCCATAAGTGAATAATCACTCCCTAACCCCGATACGGATATGTCCCAATCGGATTTGGCATCAATGGTATTAATAGTGACTATTACTGATAATGATACAGGAAAATCACTGCTTACAGGATTGGTAAATTGTATTGTACAACTATTACTTGAATTATTTACAACTACATTATTCCAACCTGATTCAGAATTGATATCACTTTCAGCATTATTTATAGTTTTCCTGATTGTCAAAGTAAAAAATTCCGAGAGAGTGGAAGTATTTAATGTTTCAGTCCCATTGTCTTTGATACTTATCACTTTGGCACCAATACCAAGATTTTGGATTGTAACAGACAATCTTCCCGTTCCAATAGTCGTCTGAGCCTGCATCTGAAATGCTAAAAACAAAACAACTCCTATTATATATATTACTTTATTATTCATTCTTTTTAGTTTTTCATTTTGCTACAGGTATTTAATAAAACATTGATAGAAGATATAAAAACAACTATTAACAGATTCATCTTTTGGAATAATCAGCTATTAATCAACATTTATAATTCAAGATAATAATAATAATAAAGATGCGTAAAAATACATAAAATGCTGCAAAAATGATAATATTTTAAGTTAATTGAATTAATCTAAAATTGATATATTCATCAATAATGCTATCCCTGAATTCCAAAAAAAGGGCGACTCATCAATGAATCACCCTTTAAATATTTTAAAACAATAACTTTTATTTAATACCTAACTTAGCTTTAACTTTGTCACTAATATTGGTACTTTCATCAGCATATAGAATAAACCCCATACTGGCATCAAATATAAATTCATATCCGTTTTCTTTTGCTACATCGTCAATAGCTTTTTGAACCTTGTCCCTGATAGGCTTCAACAATTCTTCACTTTTTTTCATGATTTTTTGTTGACTTTCCTGATCAAATTTTTGAAGTTGTTCTTCTTCCGTTTTTAATTTTTTTGATTCTTCTTCCAACTGCACAGGTGATAGTTCACCCCGATTTTGCTTACCTTCAAGCTCTTTATACTTTTTTTGTAAAGATTCCAGTTTTTGTTGTCCCAAACTAATCAATTGATTCCTAAAAGTTTCTATATTGGAATTTGCTTGTTGAACTTCAGGAAGATTAGATAATATTTCCTGAGTGTTGATATATGCAAATTTTTGTCCGAAAGCTACTCCCGTTATCAAAATAAAAGCTATTACTGCTGTTAATTTCTTCATTGTTTTCCTCAATTTTATATTTAAATAATTTTTTTTCGTTTGCAAAGGTAAAAAAGAACTTACTTAATCCCTAATTTTTTCTTAATATCTTGAGTTTTATCATATTTTTCACTTACAAACAATACTCCGGGGCCAGAACTCTTATCCAGTACCACATCAAATCCTCTATCTTCGGCATACTCGGTAATAGCCGCAAAAACCTTATCCTCTATCGGTTGAACCAACTCTTGACGCTTTTGGAACAATTCTCCTTTTGGTCCGAAATATCCTTTTTGCATCTCTCTTATAGCTTTTTCTTTTTCCATTATCTCATCTTCTTTTTGCTTTTTCATCTCCTCGGTCATCAATACTGATTCCGCTTCGTATTCATTGTACATAGCTTTTAGTTTGTCCTGCTCCTTCACTATTACCTGTCTCCATTGCTTAGCGATTTTATCCAATTCGGTTTGAGCTGTTTTATATTCAGACATATTTTCTAAAATACTACTTACATCTACTATCGCTACTCTTTGGGCTGATGAATTAAAAGCAAAAGATGTTATAAAGATTCCTATTAATAAGATTTGTTTCATCATAATTTTAATTTTTTTGGTTTGCAAAAATAATCAATTTACTTTAATAACACTTGTTACAAAAGAAATTCTTCAATTTTTATTGATTTTAACTTAATTTTAACTTATAACCATAATTAAAAATTATCTTAGGACTAACATTTTTCACAAAGTTATTTAAGAATTATTTGTTATTTCAAACAATCAATTAATATAAGCGTTATTTTTGCAGACTATTATTAATTAAAATTATTGTAATGAATAGAATAACTTTGGTTTTACTTGCTTTAACATTAACTATATCAGCTTGTAATAATAATAAAGATACTGATACAACTGCAAAGATTGAAAACAACCAAAAAGAAAATAATGTCAATTATCATGGACAAAAATATAATCTCGGAAATGATAAAAATTTGAAAGATCTTAAATATCCCGGAGAAAAGCATTTTAAAAATGTCAAGCAGCTTACGTTCAAAGGAGATAATGCAGAAGGGTATTGGAGTTTTGACGGTAAAAAACTGGTTTTCCAAGCACATAATGAAAATTGGGGCGATCATTGTGATCAAATTTATATCATGGATGCCCTCAAAGGTCTCAGCAGCCCTGAAGACAAAGCAAAACTGGTAAGTACTGGAAAAGGCAGAACCACTTGTAGTTATTTTCTGCCCGGTGATAGTCTGATTCTCTATGCTTCTACTCACGAAGGAGGCGAAAATTGCCCTCCCGAACCTAGCAAAACAGCTGGATACGTCTGGGGAATATATCCAAGCTATGATATATACGTGGCTGATCTGAATGGAAATATCAAGAAAAAACTTACGAATACCCCCGGATATGATGCAGAAGCAACAGTCTCTCCCAAAGGAGATAAAATCGTTTATACATCAACACGTTCAGGAGATATAGAACTATGGACAATGGATATAGACGGATCAAACAAAAAACAAGTCACTCATGAACTCGGATATGACGGCGGAGCTTTTTTCTCTCCCGATGGAACTAAATTGATTTTCAGATCTTCAAGACCTAAAACTCCTGAAGAAATAAAAAAATACAAAGATCTGTTAGCAAAAAATCTGGTTGAACCAACCGATATGGAATTATTCATTTGTGATATCGACGGAAACAACATGAGACAGATTACTCATCTTGGAAATGCAAACTGGTCCCCTTATTTTCTACCTTCAGGTAAAAAAGTATTGTTTTCTTCCAATCATAAATCAAAAAAAGGATTCCCTTTCAATTTATTTATGATAAATATTGATGGTACCGGATTAGAACAAATTACTTTCGGACATGTATTTGAGTCTTTTCCTGTATTTTCTCCCGATGGGAAATATTTGGTTTTTGCCTCAAACAGAAATAACGGTGGTACTAGAGATACTAATTTGTTTCTTGCCGAATGGGTCGATTAAAAACTTCTTATGTATTGCGTAAGCATAGGACTTAAAGATTTTAAAAATGCTGCAAATATTATTTCCGGCTATGAAATGGCGGAAATAAGACTTGATCTATGCGAATTTGACAGAAGACAAGTCAAGGAAATATTTGCTTCTCACAACAATTTAATTGCTACTTTCAGAAAAAACAACAGAGTAGATTACAAATACAGGGAAAGTATTTTAAAAACCGCCATTGTCCATGGTGCAAAATGGCTGGATCTCGATTTGGAATCAAATGATAACGGGTTTATTAATGAAATGATAGATTTTTTTAAGTATTATGACTCAAAACTGATACTTTCCATTCACAATTACAATATAACGCCTCCTTTTCATGAAATAGAACAATATATAACTAAAGCTAGAAACTTTAATCCCGATCTAATAAAATTGGTTTTTTTTAGCAATGATCAAAAGGATAATGATACGATTTTGAAGCTATATGATAAATATGACAATATCATTGCTTTTAATATGGGAGAATTGGGGAAGATAACAAGA
>Ga0256913_10000599_pt1 | contig 18749 bp, 23 predicted proteins | sample Axial_MatmetaG_FD_185970 | JGI IMG/M metagenome (GOLD analysis project Ga0256913, IMG submission 185970) | Deep-sea worm associated microbial mat communities from Axial Seamount, Juan de Fuca Ridge, Pacific Ocean - Axial_Mat | ecosystem: Environmental > Aquatic > Marine > Oceanic > Microbial... | reverse complement strand
ATTATGCCTGTTTCTGAACTTGCTAATAATATGTAATATTTTGCATTTGGAAAATATTTTTTAAATTTTTCAAAATCAGATTTATATGAAACATCACCACCAGGCCTAACAACTTTAACTTGATTAAATTTAATACTTTTATTAGAAACTTCTTTATATAAATCTCTTAAAAATTTTATTGGTAAACTTAATATTGTAATATTATTTTTTAATAACCACTGATACATTTTTAAATCACCATGTTTATCATATTTCACGAGTGCTGCACCACTTAATAATGAAACAAATGTATCCCTAATACCGCCTAAAAATCCTGTTGGATATACTAATGAATGAATATCATTTGGTGTTATATTATACAATTCAATATATTGATTAAATGAAAATAACATATTTTCATGTGTTTGAATAACTCCTTTAGGTTTTCCTGTAGATCCAGATGTATTAAAAATAATAAATTCAAAACTAGGTGATATTTTTAAATTTAAATTATCACATTTATTTACAGTTAATTCAGGAATAATAATATTTCCATTAAATTGTGATTGTAAATCTTTTTTATAAGAATTATTAGTTATAAGTGCTGATATATTATATTCATTAAGAATTTGAATAAGTCGTTGTAACGGAATCATTGTATTAAGTGGTAAAATTGTTTTACCTGCCTTACTTAATGCTAAAAGCGTAACAATGTTAATATAATTTTGATCTAAAAAAACACAAAAAATATTTACATCATTATATTGATTTAATATTTTTTTAGCAAAATTATTACTTAAATTATTTAATTCTTCATATGTTATTTGATTATTTTCATCTTCATATGCAATATTATTAGGATATTGTTTAACAATTTGTTCAAATTTATAGTGTATAGTATTCATAATTTAAAACATTTAGTAATAAAATATAGTACAAATATATTAAATGTTTTAAACATGTTAAAAAAATATAATATAAAAAATGTTATGAAAGATAAAATTTATATATCAGGTGCAATTAATAGTATTGGTTTAGAAAAAGCAACTGTACTATTTAATAATGCAGAAAAATATTTGTTATCATTAGGTTACGATGTAATAAATCCACTTAACTTATGTCAAGAAAAAAATATTACGTGGGCAGATTGTATGTTAGAAGATATAAAATATCTTTTCCAGTGTTCACATATTTATGTATTAAGTAATTGGCGCGTTTCAACTGGTGCAAGAATAGAAGTTGGAATTGCTCAGGAATTAGGAATGACTATAATTTATGAGGAAGGTTCACTTTTTGATACAAATGTTATATTAAATAATTAATTTTTATTATATTTGTAATGCTCAATATAATTAAAGCTTCACGAGAATTAAAAAAATTACCTAAATTTTATATAGGTCAAGAAGTTTTAACTGAATGTGGTGTAGGACTTATAGTAGAAATATCAATGCCATTTAATGGTTTATATTTAAGTCCTGATTTAACTATAATAACAGTTTGGTATGGAACTGGATCAGAAAGTGGATACGTATCAAAAAAGTTTAATATTAATGATTTAAATATTTTTAATAATGAATAAAATTAATAAATTTTTGTACAAATTACATAATTCAAATGGAATTAAAAAATACATATATTTTATATTATTTTTATTTATAGTGTCGTTAATGTTTAACACTTGTAGTGGAGGTTGTAATAAACATAATAGTTGTAATAATAGTTGTAATATAACACGTGGTACAACAAATTTAATTGAAATATAAAATGAAAACTAAATATCCAAGAACAATGCATTTTCCATTCTCGCCTGGCACAACGTCAGATGATAGAATAGTAAAAGATTATTCGTTCCTGGAAAATAGACCTATTGTAATAACTGAAAAATTAGATGGACAAAACAATGCTATAACTAATTCTGCAGTATACGCCAGATCACACGCCGCGCCTTCTGTGTTACCTTGGGATAGAGAAATACAGGTAATACAAAACAATATAAAACATCAACTGGATGATGATATTTTTTTATTTGGTGAAAATATGTATGCAATACATAGCATCGAATATAAAAGATTAAGAAGTTATTATTATTTGTTTGCAGTACGTCAAAATGAAACATGGTTAAGTTGGGATGATGTTGAATTGTATGCAGAACTTTTAAATTTACCAACTGTTCCTGTGTTATTTAAAGGAGAAACTAATGATTTAAAATCTTTAGTATTAGAATTAATTAATCAACCAAGTGTTTTAGATGGATATGATACTATAACAGGTGAAACAATAAAAGAAGGAGTTGTTGTACGGGTTGCCGAGTCATTTATTGAAGATTTTGATAAACAAAATTACTGTTTTAATCATTTATTAAAATATGTTCGTAAAGGACACGTAAAAACTGATGAACATTGGACTAGAAATTGGAAAAGAGCTGAAATATATTATGGAGAATAATGATAACATATTAAGTTTAATATTTAATCGTAAAAAATTTAATTTTGATGAAATATCAAATAATATAGAATATATTTCACGAATGAAAAGTGTTTTACAATCTCCAATTCATCATGCTGAAGGAGATGTTTGGATGCATACTAAAATGGTTGTTGAATATTTATTACAAGATGATGATTATTTAAAATTAAATAAAGATGAACAAGAAATATTATTTTGTGCAACTTTATTTCATGATATAGAAAAATATTCAACAACTGAAATTATTGGTAATAAAATACATGCACCAAATCATTCAATTAAAGGTTCTAAAACTGCATTTAAATATTTAATATCATTAGGTGTTGATACAAGAAAATCATTTTTAATTAGTCAATTAATTAGATTTCATGGTTTACCATTATGGTTAAATGAAAAATACAATTCTGAAAAAACAACAATAGAATCAAGTATAACTGGAAATAATAAATTACTTTACATTTTAGCAAAAGCTGATGCAAATGGTAGAATTTGTGAAGATAAAGAAGATTTAAATTATAGAGTTGAATTTTTTAAAGAATATTGTATTGAACTAAATTGCTATAATAAACCATTTGAATTTCAATCTGAAATGAGTAGATTTGAATATTTTTATAATAATAAACATTATTCATATAATCCATTTGATAAATATCCATATTTTTATGTTTATATACTAGGTGGTTTACCTGGATCAGGTAAAGACACTTATATAAAATATTATTTAAATAATTTACCAGTTATATCATTAGATAATATAAGATTAAAATTAAAAATTAAAGCATCAAATAAGAATCAAGGTTTAGTTATACAAACGGCTAAAGATGAAGCAAGAACATATTTAAGAAAAAAAGTACCATTTGTTTGGAATGCTACAAATATGACAAAATTACATAGGAATGTAATAATTCAACTTGCAACTGAATATGGAGCTAAAATACATATAATTTGGATTGATACTAACATTGAAAATGCAATAGAGCAAAATTTTCAACGTGAAGAAAAGCAGTTGGTTCCAAAAAAAGTAATTTATAAAATGTTAGATAAAATGGAATTTCCAGATTTAACAGAATGTCATAAATTAACAATTATTTAATTTTTTATTAAAAAATATTTTATTATATTTGTAAAAAATAAATACATTATGAAAACATTAGATGGAGATCCAATACTTGATGAATTTTTATATAATTCAAATTCAAAATCAAGTAATAATGATATAGATAAAACAGGTGAAATCAACAGTGATTCATTACTTGATGATTTTTTTTATAATTCAGGTTCAAATTTAAATAATAATAATGATACTAATGAAAATAATGATTTTTATTTAAATGAATTATATTCTAAATATTATGAAAACACATTAACAAAAGAATATTTACATAATGTATTATACGATTTAACTTATCATGATATAGCAAATTTTATAATTTCATTAATTAAAGATATTAATCTTTTAGATAAGCACATTAATAAAGAGCATTTAACTGACACTGAAAAAGATAAATATGAACTAAAAATATCATCATTAAAAAATGTTATAAATAATAAAAATGATAATATAAAAAATCTTTATGAAGAAATTGATAATTTAAAAACTAAAATAGATAATTTAATTCAAGATAGACGTGTTATATTTAAAGCAGCTAGTAAATTAAATCAAAAACAAAATTTATTAGTGTATATAGATAAAGTTTTACAAGAAGAAAAAGCAGAAGATGAATTTAAAATTTTATTTGACACATATTCTAAAGAATTATGTGAAAACAAAGAAAAATATAAAAAAATAGTTAATAAATAATGATAAAATCTATTATACCAATATTATTATCATTTGCTGCATTGTTACATTTATATTACATTACATTCATAAGTAGATATGGAGTTGAATATAATCATATAATAATGACTATTATGATAATAAGTTTAATTTGGTTAGTTTATTTAATAAAATATGTTCAAAAAGAATATAAAATATTTTTTTATTTTTTATTAATGTTATTATTTTTAAGTTTTATAAGTTATTGTTTGTTACCATTAATTATGCAATTATGAAAAAATTATTTATATTAAATTTAATTTTTATATTTTTATTAAGTTGTAAAAGTACTAATAAATTAAATGGATTGTATATTACTGATTATTCATTTGGTGTCAATGATTTAAATAGTGAGCCAAATTTAGATTTAATTATAGATTTAATTAATTCTAATTATTTTGAAGCATCTGTTGTATATTTAAGTTTTAAATCAAATAATACTGGTTTACGTTATTTTAAATATGTTAACAGCTATTACACAGTTCCATTTGAATATTATAAAATTAATGATAATACTATTAAAATAATTTATAATTTTAATAACATATATAATGTTAATAATGAAACCGAAGATTTATTATACTATAAATTTAAAAATGAAGAAACTATTTTAAAATTCGATAATAACGTAAAACAATGGTATTTTACTATTCCATTAGATGGAAATTTGTTTGTAATTTATTCACTAAGAAAAATTAAAAAAATATGATTTATATGACACTAATATATTTAGTGATTATTATATTTTTACCATTAATGATTGCTATTGGTGAAAAAATAAAAAAAGATACAATAATTATAATTAGTTTATTGTGTATATTTTCATCAGTTGGACTAATTAAAGCAGTTTTACATTATTATAATATGCTAAATATGAATTTAACAAATATAAATTATTCTGAATATATTTTAATTGTCCTATATGCAATTATAGTTTGGATGATTGCATTATATATGTCTATTAGTAAATATTTAAAAAATTAAATTATGAAAAAACAAGAAATTATTAAAAAAATACATGACGAATTCGATAATTCAACGTCAATATTAATTAGTATAGTTGAAGCTGAAAAAAAGAAAAATTCATATAGTATTGATGATCCATCATTACTTGATAGTACTGAAAAATTAAAATCAATTGGATTTAGTAATACAAAAGTTGTAAAAGAAACTGAAGAGTTACTAAATAAATATAAACAAACAATTGAACAAAAAGAGTTTTTTATAAAGTTAAGTAAAATTGTGAATTTATATTCTGAACGATTTCCAGGATATAAATTTATATTATATTCACAAGTTGAAAAAATACTTGAAAAATATAATTTATATTTAGGTTATTCCGAATTATATAATGGTGATATACCACAAAAAAATATTTATGAATTATTAGAATTTAATGAAAAATTTAAGGATAATATTAGTAGTTCAAAATTTAAATTTTTTAATGCAAAAAATATACCATTATGTGGAATAGATTTAAATTCTATAACTCGCAACGGAGAAGGTGAAAAAATACAATATTACATATGTGCGCCAAAAAATGATTTTCAAAATAATATTAAAACATTTAAACGTGAAGTATATGAACCACAATATAAATTATGGTTAACTAATGCTGAACTTAAGTCGTATTATGAAGTAAAAGATCCAATAATATTGTTTCCAGTTAAAACATATAGCTTAAATACAATTGGGTTTATAGTTGTAACTAAATGGGGATTAGAAGCAAAAGATAAAAATTTACAATAAAATGATAAATTATGTATATGATATAATTTCTCAGCAATCATATTGGATAACAACATTAATTTATGCTGTGCCTAGTTTATTGATAAACTATATACATTTTAGTGAAGAAACGATTAATAAAAATAAGTATACATATATTTTTCCATTTTTACACGTTATAATTACATTATTAATTACATTTATAACTGTAATATTTTTATCATTTATAATTAATATTTTTATTAATAATATAAAAGAATTGGAATCATATATACAACTTACACTGTTTTCATTTTATATATTTTTTGGACTTGTGCGAATGCTAAATCAAAAACCAATTGGAGTATTTAAAATAATTGATAGATTAGCAATTTTAAGTGATGAAATTGGTAACGATCAAGATAGAAAACAAAAATGGAACAAAAATTATCAAATACACATTGAATCAATTAATAATATTTTAAACACAAAAATATGATTGATGCAATTACAAATTTATATTATGAATATTATAATGATTTAAATTTTACAACAACTGTGACTATATTTTTTGTTATAAGTGTTTTATTTAATATTACTGCTTATATAGCAGAATTTAAAAAATTTTCATTATATACAATTATTTTTCCAATAATTCATACTATAATATCAATAACTATTGCGTTGATTGTAACAATTATACTTGATAAAACAATAACACCTTATTTTAATTTAAATTATACTGCTAGAATAATATACTATTCATTATGTTATATGTTTTATATGGCGTTTGGCATTATAAAATTAGATCAACATAGCACAATTGGTGTATTTAATATTTTTGATTTATTATTTAATTACGCAGGATGTAAAATAATACATAAATCAAACGTTAAAGAATGGAAAATTAATTATAATTCAAATATTAATTATATTAATAATATTTTAAATATAAAAATATGATTGAAACAATTAGTAATTTATATTATGAATATTATAATGATTTAAATTTTATAAACACAATATTAATAATTTTTATTGTAAGTACATTATTTAATATTATATTGTTTTTAACTGAGTTAAAAAATTTTTCAATATATACAACTATTTTACCACTAATTCATACTATAGTATCATTAATTATGTCATTAGTTATAACAATTATACTTGATAAAACAATAACACCTTATTTTAATTTAAATTATACTGCTAACGTTTTATATTTAGTATTATGTTATTTATTTTATATGATATTTGGTATTGTAAACATAATTAAATCAGAAAGAGTTGGTGTTTTTAAATTTTTTGATTTATTATTTGATTATGCAGAATATAAAATAAACCATAAATCAAGTATAAAAAAATGGAATTATAATTATAATTTAAATATTAATTACATTAATAATTTTTTAAAATGATTGAATTTATATTAGTAAATATAACAAATATTGTGTTTAAAAGTTCATTTTTAATTTATTTAATAATAAGTATTATATTTAATTATGGTTATGTAAATGGTAATACTAATTTTAAAAATATTTTGTATTATATTCTTCCTATAATCCATACGATTATAACTGCAATAATAACAATGTTTACAATAATATTTAGTTTAATAATAACTAAACTTTTATTTAATTTTAATTCAGATGATAATTATTTTGGATTTATATTTTTAATAATTACAATTGTAATATATCTTATTATATGTTGTTTTTCTGATAATAAAATAAGTGTTTTTGGATTACTAGATAGAATGCCTATAATAGTAGATATATATGATAATATTTTAAGAGAACGAAACACCTTTTTAAATAAATATAATGAAAATATTAAAAATATAAATAATTATTTAAAATTATAAAAATAATTTATTATATTTGTAATATTAAAGTTTCATAATGGCTCCATTAAACCGATGGATGTCCCGGGTGAAGTGGAAAGTTTGCCCGTCGAATGGAAATTAAGTTACTCCGCTCAGGAAAGATAGTTGATAAGAACTTAATTGTTCAAAACAAATGATACCTGAGGACACAGTGGATTATCATTAAATTGATATATCGCGACTGTTGAAAGTTGTTAGATAGACTAACCAACTATCAAACTTTCAGAGGGCACCTTGAAAAGAGGTTAGGATAAATGAAACTTTAACATTAAAAGAGACTAATAAATATTAGTCTCTTTTTCGTTTATATGATATAAATTAAATATATAATATAAACATATATTATTTAATGGCTAAAAGGGGATTACCTGAAAGTGGTGAAATTAAAGCGTCACAAATTGCAGATGAATTACAATTATCACATGAAAACATTAAAATTGGAGATTTAGCAAAAGATTCTGGATTAGTTGATACTTTAGTAGATGCTAAAATGTCTTTATTTTATGGATATAGTGATGTTTATTATATTAATTTTTCAAATACATTTACATGTGACACTAATGAATTAAATCATTATATAATAATATATGAAATTTTACACCCTGATCAACAAAATGATCAAACATTAACATTAAATTTTAGTTATAATATAATACTTGGATCAGCTGATAATGATAAAACTACATTAGGTGTGTCATATAGTTTTGATAATGGCACAAATTGGACAGAATTTATAGTTGAAACACATATAAGCAGCGAATCTGAAAAATCAAAAACATTTAATGATACTGCGACATTTGATATATCTTCATCAAATTATAATAGTGAATGTATAATAAAAATTGACGCAATAAATAATACTAGCTCAAATACTGTATATGCGTCATTATCATTACTTTTATCATCTATATCATCTAGTGATGGCGCATCAGTCGAACCAGGAAACAATGATAATATACTAGTAGATCAAGATACATGTGGTAAAATAGTTGTATATTCATTAAATAAATTTAAAAATACAACAGATACATCATTAACATATATAACTAATTTACAGACAGGCACACTTCAATCTGCATATTATAACACTAATGTTATTGATTTATCCAATGATCAAATATGTCAATTAATATTTAATGATGAAAATCCACTTGGAGAATCCGCAACATCTAATTTATATTATAAAGAAGATAATGGCAGTTGGCACACAATTACAGTAAGCACTACAGCTAATACTTATAGTGATTCTTCGTTAGCATTTGATGTAAATACGTGGTATTGGTCATCAACAAATTCTATTTATTATACTATACAATATAAATCGGGATCACCAACTTCAGTTGGAACTGAAAAAACATTATATTTTGCACCTTCAACTGATGCACAAAGTCAAAGTATAGCATCAATTAAAATAACTATAACAGATGATAAACGTCCAATATTTGAATACGTATTATATGGTTTAAAATATGATGATTCAAATGAATTTGATGTAAGTGAAGTAAATACAAATACATCTTATGTTAGGTATTTAAATATAAATTATATTGATGTAGATAATAATGATGAAGCTTTAAGATTTTATTTTACTGGTGAAGGTACGTGGTTAGGAACACATCCAACTTCAACAGTATACATGAAAGTAGATAATAGTTCATGGGTTCCAATATCAGTTAGTACAACTGAAACTACACAAACAACTGGATTAAGATATGATATTGAAACAGTTTATCATGAAGATTGGACAACACCAAAATTAATGTTTAATATATTATCTAATTCTACAAGTGATGATGTAGAAAGTTCACAAATATATTTAAGTGAATTACCAAATTTAAATATGACATATGTAACAGTACAATTACAAAAATCAGAAGAATATAAAGAAGTTGAAGTTAGGTTTTATTCTAATAGTGGAAGATATGCTACAATGACATGTAATAGTGGAGATTATGAAGCTGGTAATTATTTTCAAGCAAATGCTCAAATAATATTTGATTACTTTGCACATAATCAAGTAGCTACATTAAAATTTAAATTTGGTTATAAAAACGCTAGCACTGAAGACGTAGATTTAAAATATACTAAATATTATGATGAATCTGATCCAGGTAGTGTTGGATGGACATCTTTATGTGGAGACAACGAAGTTGAGGATGATGGTTGGGTTAATTGTTCAAGTGCAAGTTTAGTTATCAATGGTTCAGATTGGAATGATTCAGATAATCCAATGGACGTTAGAATGTTATTAGCGTCTGATGAACAAGATGGAACTCTTAGTGCGACGTTATATGCAGAAATAGAATCAGCAACGATTGATGTTGGAACAATTAGAGTTGGAAATATAAAAGCTGCTATTGCATGTCCAAATACATGCGATAGTAATCAACCAGAATGTAAATCGTTCTTAAGTTATACATTAAAATCATATTACACTGAAACATCAAGAACTCTTAACACTGATGAAAATGTTGGCGCAAGTAGCATTCCAGTTGTATATCAAAATATTCATGTATTAGATAAAAATAATGTAGATTATGATACAGATGATGGTTTAATTGTTGATTTAATATTTTCTGATCAAAACACGTTGGGAGATAATCCAGAAGATAGTGTTTATTTTAAAGATAGTACTATGTCGTCATGGACAACTGTATCAGTAAGTACAACTAAACATACAACAAATAGTTCACATTATTCTATTAGTACATATTATGATAATGTAACATCACACCAAATTCATTATAGAGTGTATTTAAATAGTTCAAGTAGTGAAACAAGTGGAAGTACTATTACATTATCATTTGCAAATTCTTCATCAAGTCCAACAGAACAAATAGATTTAGAATTACATATTGTTAATACACCATACTCTGTAAATGGAAATATTGAATATTATGCTCAGGAAACAGATTCAGATTTAACATTATCATCAACTACAAATAATGTTGCAATATCAACATATGATGTTATAACTGATTCAAACAAAGATGTTATTGCAAGATATACGTTTAGTTCAACATATCCATATACATTTGGTTCAAGCGCTACGTCACCAATATATGTTAAAGTAGGTGGTAGTGTATGGTCATCTGAACTATCTGTTTCAACAACTAAACAAACATTTTTAGAGAATGATTCTAACTATAATTATTATATTACAACACATTATGACACATCTATTTATAAAGTAATATATGAAATAATATCAAAACATAATGATGTAACAAGTCCAGTTACAACATATATATGTTTAAATAGTGATCCATCTGATATTTCAAAAGAAATATATTTACAAGCAGACGCCACGATATCAAAAATAGTAATTAACGTTAATTATGACTTAGAATATTATAAATCAAATTTAAGAAAAATATCAACATCAACTGAAATAACAGGAACATCAAAGGATGTTTATCACAATACAAACGTGCTTTCAGATGGCGATATTGTATTTACACTAAAGTTTTCTGAATCTAAACCATTAGGAGATGAACCTGATTCAAGTGTATATTTTAAAATTGACGGCGATTCTTCATGGCAATTAATTACAGTTTCTACTTCTGAACAAACATATACTAACGATAGTAGATATGATATTGTATCTCAATATGATTCTTCAGCTGGAATAGTATATTATAAGTTAAAATTAAAAGCTGGAAGTCCTACAACACCTGCAACAAATACTATATATTTTAGTAATGTAGATGATGATAATGGTAAACACGCAATATTAAATTTAACAATTACTGATGAACCATATATAGTTTATTATACATTATTTTCATATACATTACCAGGAGATTCAGGAATGACTTCAACAGATGCAGAAACAAATACACTTTATTATGCGTTTAATAATTCAAATAATACATGTGATTATACTAGAGCTTTATTTATATTTTCAAGCTCAGATCCATTAGGCGCTTCTCCAACATCAACAATATATTACAAAGACAAAAGTGATTGGTATACAGCAACAGTATCAACAACAGAAACAACACATTTTGAAGATGAAGATGGAACATATTGTAAATTAATTACGCATTATGATACTTCTACATCTAAAGTATATTATAAAGTTGTAATAAAAGAAAGTGAAATTTATAAAGATCCTATAATTTACATAGGAAATGATTCAAGTGGAACTGTATATGCTGCTGTACGCGCTGATCAAACTAGTGCAGTTATTGAAACAACTGTTTTCTTATCTGGAGAAAGTATAGTTGATCCATCTCGTCATGTATTTAATTATGAACCAGTTACATCAAAAACAGCAATATCTATTAATGGTAGTCTTGATAATTCATTTGAATGGGCATTTATTGAATCAAAGGCATTATGTAACACAATTTATAATGATATGTATTTTACAATTGACGATGGTAGTACATGGTATTCTGTTCAACCACCTACAACTGAAGGAGATTCAGAAGATTTGTTTATTGGTAATAATTTAATGACTGTATCATTAGTACGATATAATAATGAACCTACTATGGAATACGTTTTTCAACTAGATGACACGCTGGATCCAGGTGAATCTCTCCAACTTATATTCGCAACTGGAAATCAAGACAATAGTAAAAAATATCTTGCATTATTACAATCAGATGCGGAAGGTGATTCTGCAGTTATAAGACTTAATATAATGCATAATGAACAATATGTAGAAGATGGAATAAATAAACAATATTTTACATTTAAAGTTGATGAAACAAAAGGAATATCTAAAAATAATTATACAGAAGTGACATATGGTGTTGTATTTACTGGAGATGATTCATTTAATGAATCATTTGATGTGCAATTTTATGGCGCATATTTTGATGAAGACGGTCATGCAGCAGATTCTGCAATATTATATGAGTTTACAGGACAAAATTTAGAATTTTTTGATAAATTGTATGATGATGAATTAGTTGATTATGATTGTAGATTAGGATTTAGAAATAGACCACAATATCATCAATATGAAAGTTCTGAACGAACTGGAGAAACAGTATATTATCAACATCGATCTATTACTGTTGCGTACGATAAATCACCAGATGGTTATACGCCTGGTATGTATGTAGTAACAATACCAACTTCTAGTGGTGCAACTGCAGAAGATTGTTACGCAAGTATAAATGTATATTTAGAATCATTTGCATATGGAGATGGTCTAGATCAATATCATGTTGAATATTGGCAACATAGATATACATTAATTGATAGAGATTTTTCAAGTATTATAGACGAACATCCAAATATATCATAAAATATAATAAAATATAATTTAAAAATATGTCATTACCAACAAGTGGAAATTTATCAATTAAAAGTGCTGCAGGAACAGATAGATGTATAGCATGTGAAGTTGATGGAGATGAAACTGGAAATAAAAATTTAACAACACTTGCTAATAGTGCTAATTTTAGTTTACCAGTTGCAATTACAGATTTTTATGGTTATCCACCTGCTAATTTAAGTGTTAGTCCAACATCCGTATCTATTGGTTATAATGGTACATCATCATATACTTTAACAGTTACGAGTGACGTGAATTGGAGTGCGAATGTTACATCAGGATCAAGTTATGTTAGTATTACAAGTGGATCAACGGGATCAAATGACGGAACTATTACATTTAGTATGACAGAAAACACTGATAAAAATAATTATCATTATGCAACAATAACCGTATCAGATGATGATGGAAATGCTAATGACGTTGCAGTAAATATAACTCAAGCAAAAGCACAATATGTTTTCAGTATTATTATTGATTTTTCTGATATAGTATCTAGTTCATCTACTGATACATACACAGTAGACGCAGATTGTACAAGTTCAAGTACTGTATATACATATGTATGGGGTTACAAATCTGGTGCATCTTCATCATATGTTAGATATTCAATTGAAGGTTGGGTATTTGATAAGGATCATAGATCTAAATCATTAACATTAGATTTAACAAGTGTGATAAATTTTAACGAAACTGCAGTTATAGAAACTATTGTATTTTATAGTGATGATACAATAATGAGTAGTAGTAATGGAGAATTAGCACTATATGATAAAAATAGTGATGCAGTATCTACATATGATGTAGACACTGATCTAAACGGTAGCTATCAAACATCAGCAGATAGTCTTTCATTAACATTTACATTTGACACACTTAATAGTGAAATAAAATATAAAGTACAAAACTTAGATGACAGTTGTTGGTAAAACTAAAATATTAATATTAAGTAGAAATGAAATAATTAACTATATTAATACATATAATGATTTGTCTAATATTGCGTTTATAAGTATTAATGACACTACTGGACCATATTCAGAATCGCCACTAAAAGATATTAATAACATATCAAAATTAATATTACATTTTGACGATGTTATAGAAGATAATCAACAATCTCCAACAACAGGTATAAGCCATACGCATTCATTTAGAAGTGATCAGGCTAAACAAATAATACAATTTATAGAAGATAATAAGAATAAAAATTACATCATACATTGTGTTGCAGGAATATCTAGAAGTGGTGCAGTTGGAACATTTATAAGCAATTATCTTGATAATGTAGATTATGATTTTTTTAAAAAATATAATACGCGAATTGCACCAAACATTTTTATATTATCAACACTTATAAATACATCATTAAAAAAGGATGAATATTAATATATTCATCCTTTTATTTAATTTTTTATTTTAAATTATTTTTTAATTATTTTTTGTGTTATAACTGAATCAGTTGTTTGTATACGAATAACATAAATTCCAGGTTGAACATCACTCAAATTTATTATATTATTGTCTAATTTATTAAATGATTTAATATTTTTACCCGTAATATCATACACTTGCACATTTTTAATATTTTCAGTTGTTAAAATATTTACATTATTTAAAACAATTGTTGGATATACTTTAACATTTGATTTATTGTATGTTTTATCACCTATAAATGTTCCAGTTGATAATGCATATATTTGAGCACTTCCTTCATCATAACTATTATGATCAAATTTAGGTGATCCTATTAAAATTTTATCGTTATTAATAAAATCTACAGAATTTCCAAACCAATCATACGCTTTTTGACCTGTTATTTTAGATGCAATTTGCACCCAATTTGTACCATATTCATATATTTTAACATAACCAGTTTCTTCATTATTATATCTAGATCCAATAGCAATTTTTGATCCATCTGATAAAATTGAAACAGAAATACCAAATTCGTCTTTATCTACTTCACCAATAACGGGTGAGCCATATAATTCCCAATCATTAGTTGTTTCATTAAAACTATAAATAGTTGCTTTACCACGATTATAACCAGATCCATCATATTCAGTTGATCCTACAATTAAAATTTTTCCATCATTAGATAAATCCAATGCCCATCCAAAATGTTCTGATTTTTCATCTCCATGTAATATGGAACCAAATTGTTTCCATTCGATATTATTGTCTTCATCGACAATTAAATTAAATGTTTCAGCTGCTCCAGCATCAGAATTACCATTATCATAACGTCGCACTCCAACAGCTAAAATAGTTCCGTCATAATTAAAACATACATCACTTCCAAAATTATCTTCAGATTTTATTCCAACTAATGTATTTCCAACTTGTTCCCATGTATTAGTTGTAGAATTAAGTGTATAAATGATAACTTTTCCATTATTTATTAAATTATTATTATCGTTCATTATTGATGATACAGCTAAGTATTTACCTGCTGCATCTAAACTAATTGACCAACCACATGAATCATTTTCTGCGTCACCATAAATTGTATTACCTAATTGTTTCCAAATATTATTATTTGAATCAAACATATATACTTTTACTGCGCCAGTATTTTGAATTGAACCATTATCTGCTAAAATTGAAGATACTGCAACAATACTTCCATTATCGTTAATTGCTACATCACACCCAAATTTATCATAATCTGCGTCACCTGAAATTATAGTATTTCCAACTTTAGTTATAACACCGTTATCAACATTATAAATTTCTGCGCCACCAGCTTTATATACGTCTTCAGTTGTATAATCTAAAATTCCAGTTATAAATGTATTTCCATTATAACTTGATTTAATTGACCATCCAAGAGCATCTTCCTTATATGTTCCATATACATCTGATTGTAATACCCATTCCTGAGCATTAATTGAAAGTGTAATAAATACACTAATTAGTAAAAAGTAAATTTTTTTCATAATTGTAAATTTTTAGTTTTTAGTTTTAATAGTTTTAATAGTTTTAATATTGAGTAAAATTTCTGAATATCCAAAAAAGAATAACAACTACAAATATTATATAAATTGTAATTGTTCCAAATAATATTTTTCTAATTTTAAGTAATTTTTCATTATTTATATAAATCATATCAAAAATTGCACCAATTATTAAATATGGTATCGACAATACCAATAAAATATTTTGTTTTACTGCCATTAATATATCGCCATTTAATAAATAATGAATTGCACGTTGCGAACCACATCCTGGACATTTATATCCAGTTACAGCTTTAAATGGACATTTTGGAAATAATATACTTTCAAGAGGATTGTAATGTTTATAAATTATAACAAAAATTGTTAGTCCTGTAAATATTAAAACCCACTTTAAAATTTTCCAAACGTCCATTTAAATATTTTTTTACATGTTTGCGCCAATTCCAGCAATAAAAACAAAAAAGAAATATGCTACAACTGCAATTAATCCAATCCAAAATCCAATAGTAGTCCAACGACCTGCTTCTTCAGAAGCACGAATAGCACCTTCCACATCGCCAGCATAAAATCTAGATTCTACCTTTGCAGCATTTATAATGCCAATAATTCCAAATGGTAAACAACAAAACAGTGTTACTAAAATTGATTCAACCAACCATGTTTTAGGTGGTCTTGATAATTGATCTGCCATAATTTTTATAAATTTTTAATGTTTATATTAAATAAAAATAATTTGTTTAAATATAACAAAAATATTTAAATATAAAAAGTTTATTTTTTAATTTGTTTATTAAATAATGCTACACCAGAATAATAACTAATTACCAATGAATTAAAAAATAAAATTATTGCAATTATTTTATCATATACATCAACAGGTGGTAACGAAATTAATAATACAACTATAGTCACATGAACAAATGCAACAAAAAACAAAATTATAAAAAATAAAAAATAATATCTATATTTCATTTTCGTTTTAATGTTATAAACCTATAATAAATATCTTGTTCCTTATCATGTAATAAACCTGAATTTTTAATTTCTTCAAATTTACATTCACTTATTTTAGGAAAATATGTATCAACTTTTTCAAAATATTTATGAACTAATGTCATATAAATTGTATCTGTATGTGGTAAAAATTCCTTATAAATTTGTGCACCACCAATTACAACAATATCTTTAAAATCCTTAAATATATCATCTTTACTGTGATAAACTAAACAATTATCACATTTATAATCTAAATTTTTTGTTAATACAATATTTGTTCTATTTGGTAATGCTCCAAATGGTAATGATTCATATGTTTTACGACCCATTACAATATTTTTATTTATTGTTATTTCCTTAAAATGACGTAAATCATCCTCAATAAATATAAGTTGATTTCCTTTGTACGCAATACCATTTCCTCTATCAACTATTACTATCATTGAAACCATATCTAAATACTATCAAATTTAGTTATATATTTTATTTCATAATAATTTTCATTTATATCTGATTCAACTACAGATAGTATAATATTATTATCATACGCATACATTTCTACTTCATTAACAGATAAAAATCTACTATGAAATAAAAATTTATTATCTGATGAAAATAATTTATCAGATACCATTTTATCAATCATATTTCTATAATTTTCTTTAGTTAATTTTATTAGCATAATATTATTTTTTTATTTTTATTCCATATTTCTCAAAAAACGCACGATTTCTTTCATCTTTTAATGGTGGCGTATGATATTGAATTAAATGAATATCAGCGCATTCATTAATTTCCAATATTTTAAATCCATCTTTAGTTGATACAACATCCCAACCTAAATATGGTGTTCTTGTTGCTTGTTTTGCTAATTCTAAAATTTTAGATTGTATTAATTCCCAATTATCAATTTTAGTTCCAGTTATTGCAACATTAGTATCAGGATGATGTGTTATTTCTCGTGTATCTTTTTCATAAAGTAATGCTTTTTCTAAATATCCAGTTTCAATATTAACTGATGCAGATAATCCACCTCTAGTAACATTATCAACAAATCCAGAATTTTTAGTCCCAAAACGATGAGTTACACCACCAATCCAACATTTATTTGTATCTCTATCATATAGTGTCATAATTCTCATTGAATTAACAGAGGTTCTATTTATATTTGATGCATATGTTGATTGTTTAACATATTCAGTAATAATATAGTTACTTTTTAATTTACATAATATATGTTTTAATTTTATTGATGTAACACGTTCACCATCATAATAGTAATTTTTTGCTATGTACTCTAATAAATGTACATTTTTTCCACCATAACTTCTAGTTTGTTTTAAGATTAATTTATTATCTAATTTTAATATAGTTAATAATGTACGAAAATCTTTACGTGGAAACCGTCCATTTTCAATATAAAAATATAATGTTGGAAAATATTCTAAATACTTATTAAAATATACATACATTAATTGCTTATCAGCAAATAAAATTCCATAATCCTTGTTTATATTGTTTATTTTATAACGATATTCAAATTCACTAATACTATATTTATAATATCCTTTTTTCTTTAAAAATGCATATAAATCAGATGAATAACCTCTTAACAACGCGTTAATTCTATAAAACAAATTA
>Ga0256913_10000598_pt1 | contig 18751 bp, 12 predicted proteins | sample Axial_MatmetaG_FD_185970 | JGI IMG/M metagenome (GOLD analysis project Ga0256913, IMG submission 185970) | Deep-sea worm associated microbial mat communities from Axial Seamount, Juan de Fuca Ridge, Pacific Ocean - Axial_Mat | ecosystem: Environmental > Aquatic > Marine > Oceanic > Microbial... | reverse complement strand
CTCGTACTCAAGAAACAGTTTTTTTAGTTAATTTTAATAAACATTTTTTCTTTGAAAAAGAATAAAAAAATAGCTGATGTTAAATTACATCAGCTATTTTTTTGAATGTTATTAATTCTTTAATAATTAAAAATTTCGTCAGTTTTAAGCTCAATTATTTCTCCATATTTTTTTAGCATATCAAAATCAATTGCGTCTTTTTTACCAACTACAACAATATCGAATTTTTTATTTGCAATGTGTTTAGCAAAAAATGTTTTAAAATCATCGTAGGTCATAGTTTGTAATTTCTTATAAATTACTTCATCTTTATTATAATCTATACCTAGCTTTTTGTTCGACAAATAAACCCAAAATGGTGTTGTTTTTGTCATACGTTTCGATTCTATTTTTATTAAAGCTGCTTTTCTGGATTCTTCGAACTGATTTTTTGCATCAGGCATATTGTTTAAAATACCCATCATTGCAATTAATGCATCGTTCATTTTATCTGGTTGTGTATTCATTGAAGCATACAAATAATGCGATTTATCTGTTTCGCTTGGGCTTGTTAAATAAGCATATGCCGAATAAACCAAACCTTTACTTTCTCTAATTTCTTGAAAAACAATTGATGATAAACCTGCTCCATAAAACTCGTTAAACATATATATGTAAGGATAATTATCGGCATTAAATTTTTCGTCTTTAGAAACAAGAGTAATACTACTTTGAACCATATCGTAGTTTGTAAAATATACTTTGCCTGTTTGATCTAATTCTTTAAATTCCTTCTCCGGGGGAATTGTTTTTGTGGTTTTCGCTTGTGGGGTATTGCTTTCAATCAATGTTTTTGCTTCGGCAAATTCTTTTGGCCCATAGTAAATAACATAATTATTATAATCGAAAATTTCATTAATAATTTTTATTAAATTATCTACATTAACACTCTCTAGTTCTTTGTTAGTTAAATTATATCTTTCCGGATTATCTTTTCCATTTAAAGCATATTGCTTTAATCTGCTACTTACTCCCCATTGGCTCAACATTTCGTTTGAACGTTTTTCTTTTAATGTATTTAAATATTTTTCGAAAGTTTCTTTATTCGCTTTAGCGTTTTTTATATTCTCAATAAAAAGTTTTAATGCTTTATCAATATTCTTATTTAATCCCGATAAGTAAACATAAGAGCGATCTCCACTAACAAAAACACCGGTATAAACGCCAAGTTTATAATATTCCTGAGCTAATTCTTCGTTTGTATACTTATCTGTACCAACATAATCGAAATAATTAAAAGCTATTTCTAATTCTTTATTGTTAAATCTACCCATATCTAAAACATACTCTATTGTAGTAAGTTCGTTATTAGGGTTTTTAATATAATTAAATTTAGTGTTCCCGAATTCTGCCATTTTAATTACTTCTTTTAAATCAACAAACTCCGGTTTAAGTCTGGTTTCAGGCATTTTATTAAATTTCTTTAGAAATTCCGATTCTTTTGTTCTGTCAATTTCAATAGGAGTAATTTGTGGTTTTTCAACAGTTACAATATTTTTATTTTCTCCTTTACGTTTGTATACTACAACATAATTATCTTTAAATGTTTTATTTGCATAATCTATAATTTGTTGTTTGGTAATTTTTTCCATTTTATCAAAACGAGAAACTCTGTCTTTCCAAGGAACATCAAGAATAAAGTTATTTAAGATATCATAAATATAATAATTATATTCAATTTGCTTTAACTCATTTAATTTAACATCATTAATAATTGCTTCTTGCAACCAATCATCAAACTCTCCTTTTTTAATTTTATCTAGTTCTGCAAGTAAAAGTTTCTCCACTTCTTCTAAACTTTGCCCTTTTTGTGGACTGCCCGATAAAACAAAAGTTCCATAATCTTTATTATAACTATCATAAGCATAAGCTCTTAATACTTTTTGAGTTTTCATTAAATCAATATCAATAAGCCCTGCTTGTCCATTAGATAAAATCATACCTATTAATTCTGCAATAATATTATTATCGTTGTTAGCACCTTCGGTTCTAAAACCTATTTGAATATTTTCTGCCTCAGGTCCAAAAACCTCTGCTTTAATAGGTTTTGTTATTGGCTTTTCTTTAGGGAATGTAGGATGAGATAAGTTGTCATCTTTTCTTAATCCACCAAAATATTTTTTAATTTTCATTATTGTTTCATCAGGGTCTAAATCACCTGTCATTATAATAGCCATATTGTTTGCAACATAGTATTTGTTCCAATAGTTATGGATATTTACCATAGATGGATTTTTTAAATGCTCAGGTTTTCCAATAGTAGTTTGTGTTCCATATGGATGTGTTGGAAACAACAACTCATTAAATTTATAATATGCTTGACGAAAATCGCTCGATTGTCCCGAATTAAATTCTTCGTAAACTGTTTCAAGTTCTGTATGAAATAATCTTAGGACTAACTGGCTAAACCTTTCACCCTCAACAGTTAGCCATTTGTCAATCTGATTCGAAGGAATAGTATTTACATAAACTGTTCTTTCATTACTTGTAAAAGCATTAGTTCCTTTTGCTCCTAACGAAGAAATCATTTTATCGTATTCGCTTGGTGCTGCATATTTAGCTGCAATTGTTGATAAACTATCAATTACAGCATAAATTCTTTTCTTTTCTGCCTCGTCTGTAGTAGCTTTATGTTTTTCAAACTCATCAGAAATCTGCTTTAAAATAACTTTCTCTTTTTCCCAATCGACGCTTGCAATTTCGTCTGTTCCTTTAAACATTAAATGTTCTAAATAATGAGCTAAACCCGTAGTTTCTTTAGGGTCATATGTAGAACCTGCTTTTACAGCAATCATTGTAGAAATTTCAGGTTTTTCTTTATTTACTGATAAATAAACCTTTAATCCGTTATCTAATTTATATTCTCTAACACCGAATGGATCTCCAGTAACTGTTTTATATTCAAATCCATTTTTGTCTTTGTTTGTTTTAACCTCATATTTAGTTTGTGCAAAGGAAAAACTTGCTACTAAAATAGCAATAATGAAAAGCTGTAATTTGTACATAATTCTATTTTTTGAATGTTAATGATATTATTTTGGGTGTAAATGTATCTAAAATTAATTTAGTTTAAAAATTTAAGATTATTCTTTTTCAAAAATTAAGACCGAAAAAAATATTTTGGTACGCTTTGCAAATAAAATTTGCTTATGCTGTAACTTGCCATAAGGCACAAGGTGGCCAATGGAAAAATGTTTTTATCGACCACGGATATATAACTGAAGATATGGTAAATGTAGAATTTTTGAGATGGCTTTATACTGCTTTTACTCGTACTCAAGAAACAGTTTTTTTAGTTAATTTTAATAAACATTTTTTCTTTGAAAAAGAATAAAAAAATAGCTGATGTTAAATTACATCAGCTATTTTTTTGAATGTTATTAATTGAGAAAATTAACAATTAGCTAGAACAACTAGCATTAGGGTCTATTTCTACTTTTTTAGTAGGATCTAATGTTTTATTTCTTTCATCTAGTGCAACAATAACATTTGCAGCTAAATCTTTAAATGCTTTTCCTGTAATAGTATTTTCGTCTAAAGCAGCCGGTTCGCCATTATCTCCACCTTCTCTAATACTTTGTACAATAGGTATCTGACCTAAGAAATTAACTCCACGTTCTTCTGTTAAATTTTTAACACCGTCTTTACCAAAAATATAATACTTATTATCCGGTAGTTCTTCCGGAGTGAAGTATGCCATATTTTCTATCATACCTAAAAGAGGTACATTAATGCTATCGTTTTTAAACATACTAATGCCTTTAATTGCATCGGCAATTGCAACAGGTTGCGGTGTGCTAACAATAACAGCACCTGTTACCGAAAGTGTTTGTACCATTGTTAAATGAATATCGCCTGTTCCCGGAGGTAAATCTATTAACATATAGTCTAATTCTCCCCAATTTGCATCGTTAATTAATTGTTTCAATGCATTTGTTGCCATTGAACCTCTCCAGATAAGTGCATCATCAGGATTAACGAAGAAACCGATAGAAAGCATTTTAACTCCGTAGTTTTCTACAGGAATTATCATATCTTTTCCGTTGATTTTTTCAAGCATTGGTCTGGCAGATTCCATTTTAAACATTTTTGGAACCGATGGTCCGTAAACATCGGCATCTAAAATAGCTACTTTTGCTCCTGTTTTTGCAAGTGCTACAGCTAAGTTAACCGATACAGTAGATTTTCCTACTCCACCTTTTCCTGAGGCAACTGCAATAATGTTTTTTACATTTTTTAGAGGTTTTTCTTCTTCTACCTTCATTGCCTGAACAGGTACTTTACCTGCCGTTTTAATGTTTACAACTGCGTCGCTGCCAACAATTGCTTTAATTGTTGCTTCACATGCTTTCATTAATGATTTTTCGAATGGACTGTTTGCTGTAGGAAAAATTAGCGTAAAACTTACCGATTTCTCATCAACAGTCAAATCTCCAACCATATTTAACGAAACAATATCCTGATTCTTCTCAGGATATCTCACTTTTCCAAGTGCTTCTAATATTTGTTCTCTTGTATATGACATTTTAATTAATTTTATTATTGGTTTCTTTTTATCAAATATTGTTCCAACAACTTAAATAATATTTCTTTTTTTATTGGTTTTGACAAATAGTCATCAAAACCCGAATTAAGTATTTGTTCTTGTTCATTTAACATTGCAAAAGCTGTTTGTGCTATTATTGGAATTTCTTTATCTATTTTTCTTATTTGTTTTGTTATTTCATAGCCATCTATATCAGGTAATTGAATATCTAATAATATTAAATCGTAATTATTTTTTGAATTAAACTGATTTAATACTTGTTGACCTCTATTGTTATGTGTTACAATAATTCCTTTTTCTTCGAGCAATTCTATCATTAATAAGGCCGATGACATATCATCTTCACCATATAATATTTTTTTTCCTTCTAGATTTACCAAATTATGTTCTATTTGAGTTTTGCTTGGTTTTTCTATTTTAATGATATTTTTATCGTATGGAAGTTCTAATATAAAAGTTGATCCCTTGTTTAATTCAGATTCTACTGTAATATTTCCTCCTAAAAGTTCGGCTAAGTTTTTTGATATAGTAAGTCCCAAACCTGTACCGCCATATTCTCTCGAAATTTTCTCATCTGCTTGCCTAAATCTTGAAAAGATATATTCTTTTTGATCTTTACTTAAACCTATTCCTGTATCTTTTACACAAATGTGCAGCTTATTTAATTCTACAATTTTATATGATAATTCTATATAACCTTTATGAGTAAATTTTATAGCATTATTTAATAAATTTGTTATAATTTGTTGAATTCTAAGTAAATCTGAGTAAATAATTAGTGGGTTGTTATCATCACAATTATTAATTTTAAATTCTATATTTGGTATTTCTTCTATTTTCTTTGTATATTCTTTATTTATTAATTCTATAATTTCACACAAATCGAATTTTTCTTTTGTAATATTTATTTGCCCTGCTTCTATTTTAGATATATCAACAATATCATTAATAATATTAAGTAAATTATTTCCGGAAGTTCTTATAAGATTTACATATTTTATCCTTTTTTCTGATGATATGTTTTCATTCTCTAATAAATCGGAAAATCCGATTATTGTATTCATTGGCGAACGAATTTCGTGCGACATATTTGCTAAAAATGCCGATTTTAACCTATCGGATTCTTGAGCTTTATCTTTTTCTATTTCTAACTCATATGTTTTTTCTTTAACTAACTCTTCAAGGTTATTTTTGTGTTTTCTAAGTTCTTCTTCTATCTCATATTGTTTTGTTAAATCAAAATCTAAACTAAAAAATATTTGCTCTCCTTCGTTATCGAATAAACTTGTATGAATTGAATATACTACAATTTTTTTGTCATTATTATATAAAACTTGTATGCCCGAACGTAGAAATTCTCCTGTAGTTTTATTAATAATTGCTTGTTTTACAGCTTCTTCAATAAGATTTATACAGTTTTTACATATATAAATATCAATTAATTTCTGCCCTATTGCTTCCTCTGATGAAATTCCAAAAATGTCTTTACCTGCATCGTTCCAAAAGAATATTTCAAGATTTTTATTATATCCTCTAATAGCTACATTTGGCATTACTTGCATTATTTTTCTATATCGCTCTTCAAGTAATTTATTTTTCTTATGCTCTTCGTCTCTACTTTTAATTAAATCTTGTAAATCGTTATATATAACCTCTATGGTATCCATAAGATTTTCGAATGGCTCAGGTACTTTTTCTTTACTAAAATCTAATTTTTTAAGACGTTCTTTTGGCCAAGTCATATCAGAAAACAAATCGAATAATGTTTCGGAACTCGTTGTAATTATTTCTTTTAATTCTTTATTCTCTTGCAAAAGATATTGTACCAAATCTTTTAAATCTTCATTAGATTCGGGTAAATTAAATTCAGAATCCGATTTCTTATTAAATCTTATTTTTTGTTTATTTTTATGTCTGTATATTGCCGTATAAGCATCTTCTATAGTATCTACAATAAGAATTTTTTGTTTTTCTTTAAATAATAATCTACCCAATTTTACAAGTATGCTATTCTTTTTATTTAATCCACAAAAGATTAATAAGTGCATATCATTTATATGCTCTTTTACCCACCTAATAAATACTGTACTTGCATTACCGGAGCTGGCTTCATAGTTTGTAAAATCGTGAATTCTATAATATTTCTTTCCCTTTAATATTTCGGGATATATTTCATTATCAAATTTTTCAAATGCTTTTGATATTCCATCTGCATCTGCAACTCCTAAAGGTTTTGTTGTAATAATATCATCTCCATCAAATTCCATATAAAATTTTGATGTAGAATTATTAAATTTAAAAGTTATAGTATACTTTCCATTTACTTTGTTAAAATGCTTGTTTACATATTCAATATTTACTGATAAAAATGAGTTATAAAATTCAAATGCATCTTGTTCGGTTCTAAAAAATTTAAGTAAAAATTCTTTTATAAAATGACTTGAAGCTGTTAATGCAATTTTAACTAATGGACTTGTCCCAACAACAAGTATCCCACCTAAATTTTGATATAATTTTATTTTTGAAAATATATAATTTACTGCATCAAGCTTTGGTCTTTTTAATTTAGAAATATCGTTTATAAAAAAGATTTTTTGTTTGGGATGAATCTCTTCGGCTTTTATTAGAATATTGGTAATAATTTTTTCTATACTTTTGGCATCTGATTCTTTTAAATTGCCTATACTATTTATTTTAAATAAATTATAATCTATTTGTTTAAAGTATACTTCGTAAGTTTTATCTTCAGAAATATATTGTAAATCTTGCTTATTAATATTTAAATCTTGCTCTATATACATTGTTTGTTTTTATAGATTGTTGTTCTACGAGATTTTTTAGAAATTGTTCTAAAATAATTCATTTTCAGAGTTTTTCAAGTTTTCGTAGTATGTATCTGATAATAAAAATTTACTTTTTGCTGCTGCTACTGCCAACTTGTCACAAACTTCGTTTTCTTTATTTTTGTTATGTCCTTTTATCCAAGTTAGTTTTACATTGTGTTTTTCATAAATTTTTAAAAAACGTAACCATAAATCCGGATTTTTTTTGTCTTTAAATTTTTTTTGTTTCCATGAGTAAACCCATTTATTTTCAACAGCTTCTACAACATATTTAGAATCGGAGAAAATCTCTACATTGCTATTTTCAATTTTAAGAGTTTCAAGAGCTACAATAACAGCTAACAATTCCATTCTGTTATTTGTTGTTAATTTATATCCTTGCGAAAGCTCTTTTCTATAATTTCCCGATAACATAACAATTCCGTAACCTCCCGGTCCGGGATTACCTAAAGCAGAGCCATCTGTATAGATTGTTATTTTATCCATTAATGCTTAATCCTGTGTTCGACATAAATAGTTTAATTGCAATTGACAGCAAAATTATCCCAAATATTTTTTTCATAATTGCAATTCCGCCTTGCCCAAGAATTTTTTCTATTACAGCTGTGCTTTTTAGCACAATAAATACAACAGCCATGTTTAAAAAAACAGCTATTCCAATATTTAAAGTAGAGTATTCTGCTTTAAGCGATAATAATGATGTTATTGAACCCGCTCCGGCAATTAATGGAAAAGCCAAGGGAACTATTAATGAATTTTTTTTCTTTCCACCATCTTCAATTGGTTCATTTTTAAATAATTCTATGCCTAATATCATTTCTAATGATAGAGCAAACAAAATAAAAGAACCTGCTATTGCAAAGGATTTAATATCTACTCCAAATATATTTAATATAGATTTTCCTACAAAAAGAAATGCAATGAGTGTTAAAAAGGCAACTAATGATACTTTAAAAGCATCAACCTTTCCATGTTTCTTTTTTAAATCAACAATAATTGGTATTGAGCCAATTATATCAATAACAGCAAATAATACCATAAATGCCGAAAAAATATCAAGTAAATTGAATTCCATGTTTTTATTTTTTCGGCAAAGTTACATTATTTTTCATCATTTTAAATAAGCAAACGTAAATCTTGGGTTTTTTAATATTTTTTAAAGTTTTATTCCAAAAACTAAGATATCATCTATTTGATCTCCTTTTTCTATTTTAACCCACACCTAAAAATTCACTGAGACCTGTAAGATGTTAATTAATATAAAGATAGAAATAATTAATCTTTTATCAAATCTTTGTATTGTTTTACTCCTTTTATAAAGAAGTCGAAGACTATGCTGTGACTATAAATTTCGGGGTGTTTATAGTTTGTATTATGCTTTTTATTTTCTTGTCGTTTTGGTTTAAATTTTTTGATATTACAGTAAAATGCAAAGTGCGCTTTAATAACTGCTGTAAAATTGTTAAACTCTAAACCAAGCAAAAATCTTAATCCGGCTATTCCATCAAGAATCATTCTTGCAAGAAAAATACGATGGAAGTATCTGTCTGACAGGTTTTTATACAATAAAAACAGGTTGTTTCTAAAGTTTAAATATGTTTTAAACGGATTACTTTCCTCTAATGTTGCTCCACCAACATGGTAAACTGTAGAATTTGGCGTGTAAACAATTTTATAACCTCGGTTTTTTAGTCGCCAACAAAGGTCTATTTCTTCCATATGAGCAAAGAAATCTACGTCAAAACCACCTAGCTCGTGAAATAAATCTGCTTTTATAAAAATACATGCTCCCGAAGCCCAAAAAATATCTGCTTGTTTTTCGTACTGATTATTATCTTGTTCAAAAACATTAAAAATTCTACCACGGCAAAAAGTATAACCATATCTGTCAATCATACCTCCGGCAGCACCTGCATATTCTAAAAATCTCTTGTCTTTATACGATTTTATTTTGGGTTGAACTGCTGCTATTTTTTCGTCAGATTTAATGGTTTCGTATAATCCATCAAGCCAATTTTCGGTAACTTCTACATCAGAATTTATTATAACATAATACTTAGCTTCAATTTTTTTTAGTGCTACATTATAACCTTCGGCAAATCCATAGTTTTTGTCGTTTATTACAAGCTTTATTTCGGGGTAATTTTGCTTAATAAAGTTTATTGAATTATCGCTTGAGGCATTATCTGCAAGGTATATTTTGGTATCTTCTCGTTTGCTATATTGCGTAATACTCGGAAGAAATTCTTCTAAAAGTTTTTCTCCGTTCCAATTTAAGATTACTACAGCAATATTTGTCATCTACTAATTTTTATGCAAAGATAATATTTTTAATTCTTAAGAATAAATTATCAGGGCAAACCTTTTTTTAAAATTTAGATGTTAATTTTTTTGTTTTTCCTTTTGTCTTGAAACAATTACTTTAGTAATCACGAACACTATTTTTAGTTTTAAAACGTGAGTAACAGAAAGAAAAGTGTTTGAACGAGTTTAGGAGTGAGTTCTTTTCTTTTCAGTGGAGGCTTTGTGTTTTTAGCAAATTTACCGGCAGTGGTGGCTCTATGGCTAAATGGCTCTATGCTTAAATGGTTTTTTGACGCAGACCTACGCTGATTTTTTAGGATTTTTTAATCTTTTTAATCTGATAATCTGTGGTTAATATTTTTAGAGTTCTATTGTTAAATTGTTCTATGGCTAAAGTGTTAAATGACTTTTTGTTTAGTTTTCAGCTATTGGAAAAGTAAAAGCCTGTCTGACTTGAAGACATAATAAATATTACAGTGTTTTTTTTATATTAACCCGCTTTATTCATACAAAAGCATAGCGAATTGTATGAATTAATTACAACTAGGACATTGTAAAGCGGGAAATCCCGATTTAGTAATACACAAATTTGGGTGTTTGTAAAATACCAAATTTGTTGGTATTAACCTGAGTTCGATTAATAATTTAATTCTCAGAAAACCAAAGGGCATTAGATTTATGCTAAAAATCAAGAAATTATAACGGGTTATAATGAGTGGTTTTTAGTTAAAAGATGATGTGCTTTTGGTTTTTCTTCTTAGATTTCAATAATTAGCTCCTAAACTTTACCAAATTATCTTACATTATCCCGATAGTGTTACAATAATTTGTTGCGTTTAAAAACTAATTATTTGAAACTGAGGACAAAGTATTAATCGAACTCAGGTTATTAGTTAATCGTAGAAAAATTATGAATTTTTCGGGTTAAAGTATAAATTTGCCCTGTCTTAATCTTTTGAAAAACGAAAAAACTGAAAAACAAGGAATTGTCGGTAAAAGGCTTAAAGCTGGGTGGAATGAAGACTATTTATTGAAAGTCTTAAATATAAAACTATGAGGTTTGCCCTGATCATGTTTTATTTTTTAGGATAATATTTTTGTGCTGATATATCAATATTTTCAATATTATTATCGAGCCAATAGGCTCTGTTTATTAGCCAAGTTTTTAGTTGTTCTACTTCTTGTTTGTTGGTATAATTTATTATTTCTTTATTAAGATTTAAAATTAGATTTTCTATCTGTAAATTGCTTAAATTGCTTTTTCTTAAGCTTTTCCATCTCGATTTTACTAAACCGGCAAACTCTTTATCAGACAACAAGTTATACCACCAATTTGCAATATATTTTCTGTTCTCTTCAGTGTTTTCAAAAGCAAAATTTTTGTACGAATTCATTTCGTCTATATAAGAATTTCCTGCACTTATATTAAAATCCCAAATAGGTCCGATATATAAGTTTTTGTCTTCTCGATATTTATAAAAATAAACGCTTGCACGATAGGCATCAAAATTCTTCATTAATTCCGAAATTATTATGTAATCAACAAAAGAATTAATATCTATAGAATTTAAATTTACCGGAGTTTTATAAATTTCTGTTTCAAAATTTTTGATATAATTTTTTAGATATTCTTTTTGGTTTGTTGTAATTTTTTTTGGTTTAGGATAATGAGTGTAATAAACTATATTTTTGCTACTATCAGATGTACAAAGGTTTACCCAAGAATTTGCACCTGTTCCTTTGTCTATTTTAAAAATATATCCACCTTCGATATTTTTTGTATTTGCTTTTTCTATATTAACAAAATCATTACTGCGTTTTATTTTTTGAACAAGTAAATACAAGCCCTTTTCATTATCATTAACATACAATTCTACAAACTTAAATTGTGGCGATTTTATATTAAGATTTTTCCCGATAGAATAAGCAACAGCATTTCTTAATAAAGATTTATCGTACCAAGCTCCGTATAAAACCCAATATTTAGAACTAGGCATTTGAAAAACAGCTTGCTTTTTATCTAAAGAAATACCGTAAGATTTTTTTGGAAATTCCGATGAACTTGTTCCTCTAATTTCAATTGATAAATCTCCAAAATTTGATTTTATTCCGTTATTGTAAATTTCGTATTTTGCATTTATTCTTTCATCGTCTATTATAGTTTTAGGAAAAGTATTAATAAACATTATGGGGATTTTCGATTCAGAAATAATCGTATCTTTATTTATCCGATTTAAACGATAAAAATCTTCAGATTTTATACTGTCTTTTGTGTAAAGTATATAATTTATTGTATCAACAGTAAAATTTAATTTTATCATTTCTACTTCTTTTTTATCAGATATACAGTTTGTTATACTTATATCAGATAATGTATCAACTCTAATGGTTTGATGATTTTTTATAAAAATATTATTTTTTAAAGAAGCATATCCTCCCCCGGAATTTGCAGTTTTTTGATATAATTCCAGTCCTGTTTCTGTATTAATAATAACATTTTTATCTACCTCAACACTCGAGGAATCTTTAATTGAAAAACCATATTTTGCTTTTCTAATATAATTTTCTTTTATCTTAATATCGGTACTTAACAAAACATTTCTTCCTACACTTATTGCTTTATCATCAATATTTAAGATTGTATTATTTTCTATACTAACATTGTTACAACCATTAATATCAATTGCATCGTCCCAAGAATTTTTTATAAAGTTGCCAATGATAAAGCTGTTGTTTGTTCCTGTCAGCTCTATGGCATCGGGAATATTTTCTATGTAATTATTAGCACAATAAATTTTGCCTTTTACTACATTAATACCCTCGCCTACATATCTGCCGGAATAGTTAATTATCTTATTATTGATATAATACGAGTTTGTATTGTGTGGGTAATAAATTGCCCAACCATCAGCTTTTCTTGTATGATAGAAATAGAAATTAGAATTTGCAATATAAACTTTTGCATCATAAGTGCTTATTGCTCCATTTATAAAATTTGCATATCTTATTTTAGTTTTTTGTTTTGATTTTATAATTATTCTTCCCCATGAAATACTATCGTTTTTTGTTTTTAATATTACAGGATATTTTTTTGTTCCTTTTATATTTAGTTGCCCAAGTACAGTTATATTAACAGAATCTGATAATATTATTTCAACTCCTTTTTCAATTATTAAAATGCTTGTATCAGGTACAAAAAAATCTTTTGAAATATTAAAAGGAGAATTTTTTTTACTTATAATGATTGTATCGTTAATTTGCTGAGAAAAAGCAATTATTGGATAAAAAAGAAAAATAAATATTATATTTTTAAAAGAATAGCTCATAATATTCTTCAAATTTAATATTTTTCAATGAATTTCAAGCTCAAAAAATAATTAATTAAATAAGTTTTAATAACTTTACTGATTAAACTTATGAAAAATATTTTTTTAATATTATTTATATTTGTCACTGCTTTTGGATTTTCTAATGAACTTGACAGTTTGCAAAAAAGAACCAAAGAAGTTAGTGGTGTTGAACTTATTAAGACATATAATAAAATCGCATATTCATATTATCATACAAACAAAGATTCTTCATATTATTATGCAAACAAAGCATTAGAATTATTAAAAAAATATCCTGAAAAGCATCAATATATTGAAACTTATAATTTATTGGGAATGATAGCATCTAATATTGGTTTATACGAAGAAAGTTTCACATATTTATTTGATGTTTTAAAAATTGCCGAGGAACTGAAAGATACTTTTCAGATTTCACGTATAAACAACAATATAGGTGTTAGTTATATGCAACTAAAAGAATATGAAGATGCTGAATTTTTCTTGAAAAAAGCCGTAAACTATAAAGATAATAAAAAAGTAAAAATTGCTCCGGTTTATAATAATCTGGGATTAATTAAATGGATACAAGACAGTTTAAACGAAGCTTTTAATTATTTCACACTGGCTGAAGAAAACTTTATAAAAGAGAATGATACAACTGGTATTGCAGGTGCAATAGGTAATTTAGGTGGAGTTAAATTAGGTTTAGGACAAACCAAAGAGGGGTTTAAAGATTTAATGACTTCTTATAAAATGGTTAAAAAATTAAATGATAAATACCGACAAATTATTTTATTAAACAAAATCTCAATAGATTATTATTACACTATAAAAGATTATGATAATGCCATAAAATATATAAAACAAAGTACACAAATGTCAATCGATAATAATTATCCTGAATTAACTTATGAGAATTATTATGGGCAATCGGTTATATACTCAAAAATTGGAGATTATAAAACAGCTTTAGCATCAAGAAAAAAGGAGAAACTAATACAAGATAGTTTATACTCAATTGATACAAAAAGAACTATTCAAGACTTAAATATTAGGTATAAAGACCTTAAGAAAACAAAGAAAATTGAGCTCTTAAATAAAGAAAAAGAGATTAATGAAACAAAAGCTAAAACTCAAAAAATATGGATTTTCTTATTAAGTTCTATAGCTGTAATATTTTCAATAATAGGTATTATTGTTTATAGATATAAAGTCACACAGAACATTATTAATGAGCAAATTGTATCAAAAAATATTGAGATTGTTAAACAAGAAGAAGAAATTGAAACAGCTATTTTAGATAAAACTATAGATAATAAATATTCTCATTCTCGTTTAGAAAGCGATACTGAAAATGAAATAGCAAATAAGATTAAAGAAGTATTAAAAAACGAAGAATTGTATAAAGATACTGACTTAACAATTAATATCTTAGCCGAAAAAATTAATGTTAATAGAACTTATGTATCACAAGTTATTAATACTTATTTTAAAGTAAATTTTAATTCCTTAATAAATGAATATCGTGTAAAATATGCAAGAAAATTGTTATTAGAAAATACAAATCTTTCTATTGAGGGTATTTCTAAAGAAGTTGGGTTTAAGTCTAAATCGGTATTTAACTGTTCTTTTAAAAAACATATGGGAGTAACTCCTTCGGTATTTATCGAAAATTCTAAAAAACAAAAAAAAGTCTAAGATTATCCTAGACTTTTCAATATTAATTAACAATCCCGCCTCAAGAGTACGAAGTATAATTTAAGAAACAAATGTTTATATTCGCTGCAATTGTCGGAAAATTAAATATCCCAATTGGGATTAAACCTTTTATAAGTTTGCGATAATTTCGTCAGCCATTTGTTGAGTAGACACAGCTCCTTTTTCAACAACATCAGCTCTACCGGACATCTTTTTCATGTCGTAAGTTTGAACTTTCTTGTCTGAAATTACTTTAGCTACAGACTTTCTAATCTTAGCTGCAATATCATTTTCATTTATATGATCTAACATCATACATGCCGATTCTATCATTGCAATAGGATTAACTATTGAAGTCTCAAAATCAGCATATTTAGGTGCAGAACCATGAGTTGGCTCAAATACAGCAACTCCACTATCAGGGTTCATTTGTGCAGAACATGCAAAACCCAATCCTCCAATTAAACCGGCAAAACCATCAGAAATAATATCGCCAAACATATTTCCGGCAACAATTACTCCGTATGTTTCAGGATTTTTTGTTAGCCACATCATTTGTGCATCAATATTTGTATTCCAAAGTTCAATTTGAGGATAATCTTCTTTTTGCATTTTTTGTGCCATCTTATACATCATTCCCGAAGTCTCGCGAATTACATTTGGCTTTTCTGCTACTGTTACCGACTTATACCCATACTTTTTTGCATGCTCGAAAGCAGCTCTTAGTATTCTTTCGGTAGCTTTTTTTGTAAATATTCTTGTTGAAATAGATAATTCATCTTTTGGAGTACTTCCAAAATTTTGTTTAAATCTTGGATGTGTCATAAATGCATCATAAATCTGATCATTAGGGTTACTCCACTCAACTCCACCATATAAACCTTCGGTGTTTTGACGATAAATTACAACATCTACAGGTGGTTCTTCTATTCCTCCATCAGCACCTCTGCGGATAAAGTTTAATGGATTACCTACGTATGTTTTGCAAGGACGTGCACAAATGTCTAACCCAAAATGTTGACGTAATCGTACAATCGGGCTTGCATAAACCAATCCTTTTGATTGCAACTCAGGTGCTAATTCTTCAAAAGCTTCATCTTTTGGTTTTGATGTAATTGCTCCAAAAAGTGCAATTTTATGTTTTTCTAATAAATCGATTGTTCTTTGTGGTAAAGCTTCTCCTTCGCTTTTCCAAAATTCCCATCCAATATCGCCTTCAACATAATCAGCATCGAAACCTGCAGCTGTTAAAACTCTTATTGTTTCGTCTAATACAACTCGCCCAATTCCATCACCGGGCAAACTTACTATTGTTCTTTTTCCCATAATTTAAATTTTTTGGGTAAAAATACATATCTAATTTTAATTCTATGATAATAATTTACAGATTTTTTCAAAAAAAAACCACCAATATTTATTGATGGTTTTAATATTTTTATAGATTTTAAATTTAAACCCCTTTAAACTGAGACAAAAATCTAATATCATTTTCGAAAAACAAGCGTAAATCTTTAATACCGTATTTGAGCATTGTAATACGTTCTATTCCCATACCAAAGGCAAATCCTGTATATTTTTCGCTGTCAATACCATTGCTTTCTAGCACATTTGGGTCAACCATTCCACAACCAAGAATTTCGAGCCAACCTGTGTATTTACACACATTACAGCCCTTGCCACCACAAAGCGAACAAGTTACATCAACTTCGGCAGATGGCTCGGTAAAAGGAAAATACGATGGTCGTAAACGGATTTTTGTATCTTGCCCGAAAAGTTCTTTTGCAAAATATAAAAGAGTTTGTTTTAAATCGGCAAACGAAACATCTTCGTCAATATATAAACCTTCTATCTGATGAAAAATACAATGTGCACGTGCTGATATTGCCTCGTTACGAAAAACTCTACCCGGTGATATTGTTCTAATAGGCGGTTTTTGGTTTTCCATAACTCTTGCTTGAACCGATGAGGTATGAGTTCTTAAAAGAATATCCGGCTTTTGCTCAATAAAAAATGTATCTTGCATATCGCGTGCAGGGTGTTCTTCCGGAAAATTTAGTGCCGAAAACACATGCCAATCATCTTCTATTTCAGGTCCTTCGGAAATAGTAAAACCAAGACGATTGAATATATCTATAATCTCGTTTCTAACGATTGAAATCGGATGACGTGTTCCAAGTTTAAAATCAGAGGCAGTCATGGTTAAATCTATCCCCGATGTATTATCTCTATCTGATGAAACTTTGTTTTTTAATTCGTTAACTTTATCTAGAGCTTTATTTTTTAATTCGTTAATTTTTTGTCCGAATTCTTTCTTTTGCTCATTTGGAACATTCTTAAACTCGGCAAAAAGGGCGGTAATTTTACCTTTTTTACCAAGCATTGAAATTCTAAATTTTTCTATTTCGTCTATCGATGTAGAAATAAATTTATCTGTTTCTTGAATTAACTCGTCAATTTTAGAAATCATAATAATGAATTTTAATGATTAATCTTCTTCGGGCTTATACATTACTAGGTCTAAGAAATGCCCCATACGTTTTTGCTTTGTTTCCAAATATTTTTTATTGTATTTATTTGGTTCAATAACATTTGCAACAGTTTCTACAACCTCAAGCCCATATCCTTCTATACCTGCACGTTTTACAGGATTATTAGTTATTAGGCGTAGTTTAGTAATATTTAATTCTCTTAATATTTGAGCTCCAACACCATAATCTCTTTCGTCTGCATTAAAACCAAGATGTAGATTTGCATCAACAGTATCATCACCTTCTTCTTGCAATTTATAAGCAGCAATTTTATTCATTAAACCAATTCCTCTGCCTTCTTGGTTCATATATATAACAGCTCCTTTTCCTTCTTTTTCAACCATTTTCATTGCTTGATGAAGCTGATCACCACAATCGCAACGATAAGAACCGAAAATGTCGCCTGTTACACAAGAAGAGTGTACTCTTACCAGTACGGGTTCGTCTTCTTTCCATGTTCCTTTAATTAATGCAACATGCTCTAAACCATTAGATTTCTGCTTGAAGGGTATTAAATGAAAATCGCCGTATTTTGTAGGCATTTTAACTTCAACACCTTTAATAATAAGGCTTTCGCTTTCTAACTTATATTTTATTAAATCTTCTATTGAGATTATCTTTAATTTAAACTTTTTTGCAACCTCAATAAGTTCCGGCAAACGTGCCATAGTGCCATCTTCGTTCATTATTTCTACTAATGCTCCACCCGGTTCTAATCCTGCCATACGGGTTAAATCTACTGTTGCCTCGGTATGCCCTGCTCTACGCAAAACGCCTCTGTTTTTTGCTTTTAGCGGAAAAATATGCCCGGGTCGAGCAAGTTGATTGGCTTGAGTGTTTTTGTCAACCAATGCATTTATTGTTTTTGCTCTATCGTATGCCGATATTCCGGTTGTACAACCTTCGCCTATTAAGTCAACAGATATAGTAAATGGTGTTTCGTGTAAGGCAGTGTTTTTGCCTATCATTAATTCCAATTCTAATCTATCGCATGTTTCTTCGGGTATTGCAGCACAAATTAATCCACGTCCGTGGGTTGCCATAAAATTTACTGTTTTGGGTGTAATTCCTTGTGCAGCAGTAATAAAATCGCCTTCGTTTTCACGATTTTCGTCATCTACAACAATAATTACTTTTCCGTTCTTAATATCTTCGATAGCTTCATCGATTGTATTAAGTTTAAACTCTTTTGCCTGTGAGCTTGTCATAAGATTCAATTCTTAAATATAAAATGCAAAAGTAATATAAGTTTAGGTCTTTACAGATATTTTTTAAGCATTTTAATCAATTTTATGTTTTTATCTGTCAATTATATGTTTGTGTATGTAGTTAACCCGTATTATTAACCTGAGTTCGATTAATACTTTGTCCTCAGTTTCAAATAATTAGTTTTTAAACGCAACAAATTATTGTAACACTATCGGGATAATGTAAGATAATTTGGTAAAGTTTAGGAGCTAATTA
>Ga0256913_10000597_pt1 | contig 18753 bp, 12 predicted proteins | sample Axial_MatmetaG_FD_185970 | JGI IMG/M metagenome (GOLD analysis project Ga0256913, IMG submission 185970) | Deep-sea worm associated microbial mat communities from Axial Seamount, Juan de Fuca Ridge, Pacific Ocean - Axial_Mat | ecosystem: Environmental > Aquatic > Marine > Oceanic > Microbial... | reverse complement strand
TTGTTGAGCTGTAAGCTGACTTGCAATTCCTGCAAGAAAGAACAAAGCTAATGTTGTTGTGATTTTTAGTGTTTTCATTTTTTTAATTATTTAATGGTACAATGATTTAATGGTTCAATGGTTCAATGATTTAATGGTACAATGATACAATGGTACAATGATGTAATGATTGTTTTTTATTGTATAATTACATAATTGATACATTGTATAATTAAACAAGAGTTATTTCTTCTTAAAGTAGATGTTCGACATGTAAAGCAGTACCAGCATAATGGTTAGTGTTCCAACAAAACTGGTAAACATGTTCAGTGAAACTAAAGCACCCAGTTCGCGGTTTGGAGGGAATACCGAAAAGAGCAACACAAGGAAACCGGCAATAACCACAATGGCATTGTAAATAATAGCCTTGCCCGAATGTGCCATGGTTTTTTGTGCAGCCACCATTTTATCATCGGTGTTGGCAGCATTATGCCTGTATTGTTCCAGAAAATGGACGGCATAGTCGATTCCAATTCCAATGGCAATACTTGAAAGTAATGCAGTAGTGGTGTTAAGCGGGATACCAAGGAATCCCATGATACCAAAACTGATGAGTGCTGTAACAACAATTGGAACCGAACCAATAAGGCCAATACCAATGTTTTTGAACATCAATGATAATAACACAATAATGATGATTAGCGACAGGATAAGACTTTTGATCTGCCCTTCCAGAATCAGGTCGGTAAATACCAACCCTTTGTAGCCGCTTCCTGCATAATTCATTGTAATTCCCATTTCTTTAAATTCATCTTCATAAGTATGGATTACATCCAATGCCGAGTTGATGGCTTTGGAATTATCGCTTTTAAGCTGAAAGGTTACATTTAGCTTTTCGTAATCATAATCCACCACCTTATTGAGGTTTTCAGGGTCGCCTGACATCTCGTATAGTAGTAAGTACTGTGCTACCATATTTTTACTGTCAGGGATAGTATTGTATTTTTCATCATCAGCATTCATCACCTTATTCATACGGTTGATGTAATCGGTTAGTGAAAAAGTATTTCCAACTACCTGAAGTTTGTTGTCCACATCTTTCTGCATCTTGTCAACAAGCTTCAAAACTTTGGGTTCTTTAAAGGTGTCTTTTTTGCCTTCTGCATCCAGAATAAGGTTTAGGGTGCTGGTTCCTCCAAAATGCTCGTTAATGAATTTATCGGTTTGAACGATTTCGCTATCGCTTTCAAACTTATCGAGAAAGCTGGAATTAATCCATATTTTTTGCATTCCGAAGATAGACAGAATCACTATAACAGCTGTTCCAATAATAGAAACGTATTTGTTTTTAATTATCCAACTGGCAAAGTTGTTAGCTATTTTTGAATGAGAATGACCGTCGGTATCTTTTTCCGAATTAATGGGTCGTGCTTTGGGTAAACCAAATATCATAATACCCGCCGGAAGAAACACCAGAGAGAACACCATGGCCATCATTACACCGAAAGCTGTAAAAATACCGAAGTACTTAACCGGGTAAACCTGTGAGGTTAATAGCGAAATAAAACCTACTGCTGTTGTAACAGATGTCATAACCACCGGTTTCCACATTTGATGGATCATATCACTAACGGCCTCGCGTTTGGTAGCGTCAGGGTTATGATCGATATAGGTGTGCAGGTGACTGTACAGGTGTATCCCATCCGCCACCCCGATGGCAATAAGCATGACCGGTATCATGGTTGAAACAGCATAAATCGGGATGTTTACCAATGCCATTAAACCAAAGGCCCAGATGGTTGAAAAGAAGACCACACCAAGGGTGATGAGGGTTCCTTTAAAACTGCGCAAAGTAATAAACAATACTAAAAAGATTACTAAAAGAACAATAGGAACCATTCGTTTCATGTCGGCAGGACCTAATAGAGCCATAGTGCCTTCAACAATAGGGCGGCCGGCAACGTGAATTTTAATGTCTTTGGTTTCGGAGTTTTTTGCTGTTTTTAGGATTTTGTCGTAGAAATCCTGAGTAAAAACATCATCGCCTATTTCAGCAATAATAACGGTAACTGTTTCATCGGTTGAAACCAATCTGCCAAATACCATTTCGTTGTTTTCAACTTTGCTTTTTAATGCTGCTAGTTTTTCCTCTGTTTTAGGGACACGTTTAAAAAACGCTTTTACATCCATACCGTCTTCGGTACCTACAATATTGTCTGCTGTATATAGAGAGGTAACATCACTTTTTTCAATTTCATCAAACTTTTGGAAACGTTTGGTAAGCTGTTTTAATGTGTCCAGCGTTTCGGTATTAAAAATACCGTTTTTGTTTTCCAGTGCGATGATGATACCGTCTTTAATATCAAACCAGCTTTCGGCTTTGTCGCTATAGATAAAAGCCGGATGATCCTGCGGCATATATTTGTCGAGGTTGGTTTCCATTCTGGAGTTTTCTGCCATGGGGAATAAAAGCAGAATGGTGGTGATGATTGTTAATGCTAAAACAATCCACGGTTTCTTTAATAAATTGTTCAGTAATTTTTCCATTTTCTAATAATTAATACCAATATACAATTGGAAGTTGTTTGTAAATTCTGCAACAAAGATAGTTAGTATTCACTAACATGACATTAGATTAACATTTATTAACATATCGACAAGCGCTGAAATATTATGAAATAACTGAAATAGCGTTTTATAATAGTCTACTTTAAATATGTGGAATTGTTGTAAACAAATTAAAAGGCAATACGAACCTCTACACGGGCAGTAAAAAAGTCGTCAGGTAGATTTTGTGTTTGAACATGGCTTCCGATTAAAGTAACTTTAACATGGTTTTTAAAAGCAAGCATTCCAAACTCCAAATCCTGCTCATTGGTTTTTGGATCATCAATTTGTCCAACTGCTTTGACGGCAACATGAAATTTCATTTTACTTGGGAACCTGTGTTTAACAGACCCTTGCCATAAAGGAAAATCAGGTGCATCAAGTCGCATTATTTCACCAAGGAAAAGATTGCTAAAAAGCGGTTGAAATATTGCATTGTCATCTACCTCAACTTTACCTATATAGGCAGCACCAAACTTTGTATTGGAAGAGTTATTCCAGGTAACGTTTAACCCGAGCTTAACAATATAAACAAACGCATTGTTGAGGTTCATATTTTGATAAACGGCTCCTGTTTGTAACTGTATTCCTAAAGGTAATTCGAAATCGATAAGTGAACCGATGTAAAATTTATTATCCGGAATATATTCTTCAACTCCAAACTCATCATACAAAATCAGACCAATGTTGCTTAGGGTAAAACTGCCATTACTTTTTGAACCACTACTAAATTCATCTTCTTCAGAAAATTCGTTAAAATCATGATTTTCGTGGTTTTCATCATTACTGCTTAAAAACTCATCTCCCGAATCGGAAAACTCATCAACTGTATCAGAAAAATCATCACCATCATTGTAGTCGGTTTTATTAAAATGGGGGTTCCAGTTAATAACTAGTCCGGCCAAGTTGGTTTCGCCAAGCTTTTTACCAATTTTTTCGGTATAGTCAGGATGAATTACTCCGTAGAGGTGTTTGTTGGAACAAAACTGTCCCATTCTTGCAAAATTCTTTAATACGGTTCCTCCTCTGAGATTAAAAGTAAATGCACCAATATTTTGGTCGATACTTCCACCCAATATCCGTTCATCAACCAGAAAGTAGTTACCCAATCTGGTTTCGTGCAAACCTATTTTAACTTTGGTATTTTCGCTTGAATAGCTGTAGAAAAACTGCCGAATACCCAAATGGCGGCTTTTTTGATTCTTATCATCAACCAAAGCTGAGTTCGACCAGTTTTTGTAGCCACCTTCAATGTAGATATGGCTTTTTTTTGCAAAATTAAATTCAAGTGCTCCCAGCAACATTCCACCATTAAGTATGGTATTGCTTAGCGAATCGTAAGGGCTGGTCATAAATCCCGGAGCTATTGTTCCTTCGATTGCCCACGAAACCGGAAAATTTTCAGCAAATGGTGTTAAATGGGCACCTATCATGCTTCGGCATTCCATTTGGGCAATAACCGTATTGTTGCTCAGGCCAGCTGTCAGGATTATAGCTAAAACAATAATGGTTTTACTAATTACATTACTTAACATCCAGTTTTTTAATTCCTTTAAGTACAATTTTTCCATGATGTTGATCTCCGTTTCTAAAGGGTTTAATACTTTTTATTTTACAATCGTTCATACACTCGCCACACATAATACATTCCTGATTATCCAGCTTCGAGGTCTTACCGTCATCGCGTGTAATGGCATTAATATTACAGGCAGTATTACAGGTTTTACATCCAGCGCATGATGAATTATTAATGCCTAAGACTGATGCTCCCGGGAGTTTGGTAATCCAGCCGAAAATTAATCCGGCAGGACAAGCCATTTTACAAAATGGACGGTGAATAAACAGGGAGCTTATAAGTAGCATTACAAGGAGGATATATCCTGTTATATTTGGTGAATAGAGGTTAAAAATAACTTTAAACGGTCCGATTTTACTCCACTCTATACCCTGTGTTATAGTAAGCTGGATTAATAGAATAGCCAAAATAACATAACGGATATAGCGCATTATTTTTTGAGCTTTTTCGGTTTGCAGAACTTTTACTTTGCTTATATACAGGAATTCCTGTATTGCCCCCAGATAACAAACCCATCCGCAAAATACTTTTCCATAAAAATAGGTAAGCACAATTGTTCCTAAAAACAGCATGATGGCGGTCCATTTTGCAGTGGCTCCAATAAAGTAAAGCCAGGTATTCTGGAAACTGGAAATAATACCCGGTCCCCCGCGATAAAACCCAAGTATGGCCACTGCTCCTAACAAAAATAACGGACGAAGTTTCCGCGTTTTTTCATGCCTGACGAAAATACCTGCAAACAAAGTAAATAATAAAATACCTAGCGCCCAGTTAAACCTGTTCCAGTTGGTTTTAGGAGCAACTTCTACTTCGTCATCCTCCGAGAACTCACTGAATTCATCTCCCTCTTCTGAGAACTCATCATCTGAAGAAAATTCATTTTGTTCGTCACCAAATTCATCCTGGTTGTTTGTTATTTCTGTTTGATCAGTAACATCATCAAATTCATCTACTTGTGCGTAAGCAGTAACAGAGATGAAAAATATGGTCAACAAAAAAACTTTATAAAAGCTACTCATGTCTTTTGGGTTTTTTAAGATTAAGTTGCAGTTGTTTCCAGTTTAAGTGAACCAAACCCACCATCCTTTTCACACTCTCTGATTACATTAAGCGAAACCTTTTTGCCGGGTTCGCCGGCAATAATAATTTTAAGCTTTCGTTCGTAATCCATCGATGAAAGTTCTTTCCACCCGGTAGCCTTTAACACTTTTATCCCTTTAAGTTTGAACTTTGTTTTTTTTAAGGCTACCGGACAACTTCTGTGGGTGAGCTTTACCTTAATCTTTACTATAAGGGTATCACCAACATTATATACTTCCTTTTTTCCTTTCAGAATTTCAAATTCAATATCACATGCTTTTGCATCGTTAGATGTAAAAGGAATAAGAAAAAATGTAATTATGACTGATAAAATCCAATTCTTCATTTTCAAATGTTTTTAAAATAATTAAAAAGTGAACATTAACTAACTTTTTTTATAAAAAAAAAGGAACTTAAGGTGAAATAATTTTATTTAATGACTCAATAAGAATTTCTCCTTCTTTCTCCAGGTCAAAATTATAACTGTTTAAACTCCAGTTTTTAACTAATAACCGAAGCGATCCCATTATGATTAGTGCCAGGTTTTTGCTGTCAACATCCTGACGTACGTCATTGTTTTCTTTACCTTTTTTAATGATATTCTCAACTGTTGATTGGTTTATGTTCTGGATTTCGATAACGCTGTGTTTTAAAGACTCTTCATTAATGAAGATCTCTTCTGAAAAAATTACACCTACAAGAGATGGTTTTTCAATAAATAAACCAATCATTTTAGTGAACATAAATTGAATTTTATCAATGGCAGTTCCCTCAAAATTGTCCATCATACCTGCAAACATTCCTCCCATCTCTTTAAAGCCATCAAGAATAGTAAGAAGAATATCATTCTTACTCTCGAAATGACGATAGATAGCAGGTTCGGATATGCCAATTTTTTTTGACAGATTTTTAATGGTAAGCCCCTGGATTCCCTTTTCGGTAATCAGTTCCAGTGCCATTTCCATAATCTGCGTTTGTCTTTCTGTTTGCATTAAAATGAAATTTTAACCCATCTGAGCGCACAAAGTTAGTGTTTGTTAACTAAATGACAAGTTATTTTGTAATTTTCTTTTAAAATAGTAATGAAAATGTGTTTTTAAAGGCTGACTAATCCGGAATTTTGAACAGCACTTTTTATTTTTTTGGTAAGTTTACTTTACCGGTTTTTCAACAACCTGAACAACTGATTTAGTTTCGTTATCATAAACAAAAGCTACAACATGGCTGTTATCCGGATCGCCGGTAATGGTGTACTGATAAGTTTTCTTGTATTCTTTATCTACCTCAATGGTATCACCAAAAATATCTTCGCCCCATTCACCATTTACCGAACCTCGCAGCATATGCATAAAAACGTAGTCGTCAATTTGTGGTGTGTCGCCAATATTTTCGTTAACATTTTTCTGAGGCGAAATCAGGCTGTCTTCAGTAATACCAATATACAGGCTGTAAGTACTTTCCATCTCGGCTAAAAATTTTGTGGTAACGGTGGTAGTAAGTACGCCAGATGCAAATGAATTGCTAATGTTAATTTCTGCCTGCGGTATTTTTTTTAGTTCGTCGGCAACCATGGTCCCCCATTTATCATAAGCAATCGGATAGTTTCCGGATGAATTCTGAATTCTGTTTACCAAGCCTGAGGGATATTGCTGAATGCCAAAAAAGGTATTCCATATATTTCCTGTTTCGGTTCTGTAATCATTTTCATAATCACCTGGGTGAGGCATAGCAAATGAGCCTGCATGAACGGCAATAATTATTAAGTGCTCACCATAAAGTTCTTTCAGTTCATGGGCAATAACGGCTGCTGTTGGGCAGTTTACACAAGTGTGTCCTGTATAATCTTCAAGCAAAATATTTTGCCCGGTAAACTCAATTTCACCATGTTCCTTATACGGAGGATCAATTTTTTCGCACGCGCTGAATGTAAACAGAACAGCAGCAGCAATAAGTGATAGTATTTTAAATCTCTTCATTGTAAATGATCTCCTATTTTTAGAAACTACTTGAAATGGTTACATAAAATCCACTGGAGGCAGGTACCTGACGGCAAACACCACCCACACAAACAACACCCTCACGCTGGCGTCCATAGGAAACAGAAAACCTGGTGGTTTTAATAGAATAACCTCCGGCAATGGTGTAATAATGAAGTCTCATGTCTGACTCTTCATTTCCGTAATTCCATTGGTCGGATGCAGTAATGAACCAATGGGGAGAGATGGTATATTCCAATAGTCCTGCTACCCAGTTTCTTTTATCCTGCTCGGTAAATAAACCTTGTATTTCCCAACGTAACGATTTACGGGATGTAAATTTATAGGTCATATCTAAAATACCAATGTGATTGTGTATAACCGGTTCGCCAACATGACCCTGAATAGATGCGATATCGAATGTCTGATTCAGATACTCAGCGGTTGCATGAAACTTCCTGGAGAATTTTTTATGCAAATGAATTTGGATATCACGCATAAATGTATGGTCGCTGAACTCAAAAAAGTTAGAGGTGTAACCCAATGTTCCGGGAACATTGATGGCTGTTGTGTCTCCTGCAGGGTTACGGACAATATCGTTAATCTGTGAAAAGTTAAAAGATATATCCATTCCATATTTCCCGCCCAGTTTACTTTTTCGGGGTATTTTGTAATTTACCTGAACCTGAAATCCTATTTCGCCGTTGGGCTGTGTAGCATAAGGATACATGGAAGCCAGCATGTAGGTGTGTGCTTCAGAAATAGGAGGGAGGAAATTTATATCCAATGCGTTGGCTGTTTCACCTCTGTCGGATTTATACGAAAAGTTATCGATTCTTTTAAATACAGCTAAAATTCCTAAACCTTTGGTAGAGAAGGAAGCATTAAAAATAAATGCATCGCCGGGTTTATAGATGTAACCGTTAATGGCTGACGGGTCATTAATTTTATGAGCATACTCGGAGCTGAAGTTGAATTTGCCAATACCCACATTAAAACGGGCAGCACCGGTACCAACATCACGCGGGAGTTTAAACAGCGGGTCGTTGTCAACCTGATATTTGCTTACAAAGCTTCCGCCTATTGAAAGTCGAAGCTTTGAGCTTTCCATTGATTTAAAGAGATCGTTGAAGGAGATTTCAGTATCAAATCCTTTTACAATACCTCTATTATTATTGGAGTATTTTTCCCAGAAAAAGCGTTGTGTTCCGTATACTCCTTTTAAGATAATACCTTTTACCGGTTGATACTTAACACGAACTCCGTTTAATGAGTTATCGTAACCCAGTGTCCACTCCTGATAGGTTCGCAGCACAAGGCCGTTTCCAAATTGTTCGTAAAAGTTACCCACTGTAAAGCTGAACTTCTCAGTAGCATACGATGCCCACATATAGGGCATACCCTGACCGTCTAAACGGTTGTCGAAACCTGCAATGGGAGGCAGATAAGCTTCGTAGCGTACGCCGGCGGAGAATCCTCCAAGGGTGTATATTATTTCGGCGTAGCCGTTAAATGCCAGATTACGTCCTGCTATCAGCGAATCGGTAATACCCATATCATTGTCGGCATGATAGTACATTCCATCTGTTTCGAAGCTGCCATGAACTTCCGACTTTTTAATGAGTTCGCTAAATTGAGCATTTGATGTAGAGATGGCTGACAGGAAAAGTAAAACAATAAAGAGCTTCTTCATGTTCACAATTGTTAGGTGAGATTAATGATTGGAAATGTCTTCGCCGTTGGCAACTTTTTTAACCAGCTCAAACATTTCGTCTTCAAGACCTTCGTAATAAGAGGTGTGCTGATAAACAATATTGCCATTTCCGTCAAGTAAAAAAGTATGAGGAATCATGTTCACGCTTAATGCGCGTTTAAACTCCTGATTTGGATCAAGTAAAACTTCAAATTCCCAGTCTTTACCGCTTACAAAAGGTTTAACTTTTGCTGTTGAGCGGGCATCGTCAATGGAGATGGCTACAATTTTAACACCGGTTTCTTCCTGCCATTCTTCATATAACTCATTATAGGCATCCAGCTCTTTTTTACATGGTTTGCACCAAAGTGCCCAGAAACAGATCATTACCGGTTTTCCATCGTTGGAAATAGTTTGGGTGTTAACCACTTCTCCATTAAGAGTTTTAATGTTTACTGATGGTAGTTTTTTTCCTGAACCACTTTGAGCCATAGCACCAAAACCAAGCAACATTACGAATAAAAGGGCTGCAATTTTCTTCATAGTTTAATTTATTTTGGCAAAAGTATTGCCGTTTTTATTTTTAATTATCAGTTTGTCTTCTGCAAATCAGCATGCTTGTTTTGACAACGCTATGTTTGTATAAGTTGCACAAAACTACTAAGTGTGCTAAGGAATATATATCTCCAGAAGTTTTGATTTCTTTTCGGGAAACAGTTCTAAAATATTTATGGTATTTGGAATTACAATAGCTTCTCCTTTAGCAAGCGTAATTTCTCCTTCATTCCATTTAATTGTTGCTTTTCCTTCGATGCCCATGAATATAACAAATGAGTCAAGTTCTTCGTAATCTTTTTTAATGGCTTTTTCTAAAGTAATGGTATTAGTTGTAAAGTATGGTGTTTTAATTACAGAGGTTGTTCGGTTGATTTCTTCTTTGTAGGAGGTTTTGTATTTTATGTAGTGTTTAAAATCGATGGCTTCAAGTGCCAGGTCGGTATGCAGTTCTCTTAGTAAACCGTCTGCTCCAACTCTGTCCCAATCGTATATTCGAAAAGTGGCATCGGATGTTTGCTGGATTTCGGCAAGTAGAATGCCGGGTCCTAATGAGTGTATTCTTCCCGGAGGGATATCAAAAGCATCTCCTTTTTTAACTGTTTCGTAGTTGAGAATTTCCCTGAGATTTTTTTGATCAAAGTGTTTTAGGTATTCTTCGCGGGTTATCTCTCTATTGAATCCCGAGATCAATTGCGAACCTTCGTCAGCTTCCAACACATACCACATTTCTGATTTACCTCGGCCAATTTTCTTTTTGGCAGCAAATTCATCGTCGGGATGTACTTGGATAGAGAGCCAGTCGTTGGCATTCAGGAATTTGATTAGCAGTGGGAATTCATCTCCAAATTCGTCGTAAACTTTATCACCAACCAAATCTCCCATGTATATTTCAACAATTTCGTTGAGTTCGTTTCCGGCCAGGAAGCCATTGGCAACCACAGTTTGCTGGCCATTGTATCCTGATACCATCCATGCTTCACCACAATTGGGCAGGTTTCCAAAATCCAGGCCCAATGAACTTTTTATTTTGTGCCCGCCCCAGATTTTATCTTTATAAATAGGGGTAAATTTTAAAGGATAAAGATTGTTTGCCATTTACACAGTTATTAATGTGTGAGCAAAGATATAAATTAATGAAAACAGAAAAGCCGGCTCAATAGAGAGCCGGCTTTTCGAATTTTAACAATATTCGAACACTATATTAATGAACACCTGTTCTTGTATCCCAGAATAATTGTTTTCCCCAAAAGTCGTCAACAATACCAGCCATTTCAGGAGTAATGTTAGCGCTGTTCAGATTTTGTTCTGATACAGGGTAAGGGTAACGGAAAGGTCCGCGGTTATGATTTTCTGGTCCGTAAACAGAACCGGAAGCAGAAGGCATTTCAGGGTAGTCAGTTCTACGCTGCTCAGCCCAAAGTTCTTGACCTTCTTTAAACATTGCAATCCACTTTTGTTCGTGAATTTTCATTAATTTTTCATCAACCGAACCACTCCATGCAACAGCATCTTTTTCGGTATATTTGGTATAACAAGTATCAGCTACTCCTGTTTCTTCGAAAGAGGCTTTGATACCTTCCATATAAGCAGCTTGTGCGATAGCATCAACGCCACCGAGTAATGCTGATTCTGCAATAATGAACTGAACTTCAGCGTAACGCATAAAGTAGGTATATCCATCAGGAATATCACGATATAAAGTACCGATTCTTGAAATGGTATCTGGGTTGAAAGCATTGTTTGGAGCGCCTTCAGGAGCACCAATGTATCTTCCATCTTCAATAGGCAGAGCAAATACTGGTAATCTTGGGTCGCCAATGTCACTTAATCTATTAATAAAAGTTTCTGCCATTGCATGATCATCACGGCTTTCGTGATTCAAAGCCCAAGGCTCTTTATAAGGAGCAGTCGCTTCCCATTTTAATTTGGCTTCATCATCGCGGCTTGCAAAAATTGGATGACCAGCCGGATCCTTAAGAACAGCTTCAAATTGTTTTTTCGCCTCACCAGGGTTAACATTTGAAATTCTAATGGCTAAACGTAAACGAAGTGAGTTACACCATTTCTGCCATTTGCCGGCATCTTGACCATAAATGAAGTCACCATTACCAATTTTAATTTGACTAGCCGGAATACCTGTAGTGCTGTTGAACAGTTTGTTTGCTTCTTCAAGTCTAACAAAAAGGTCAGCATAAATATCTTCAGCTTTGTCATATTTAGGTGTCCAGTTTTCATCACTTTCAGCAGCTATTGCTTCTGAATAAGGGATATTACCCCACTGGTCAACTGCCATCTGCCATAAGAAAACAGAGTATGTTTCGGCTACAGCCTGCATAACAGGGTTTTCAGAAGCAATTGCTTTTTCTTTAATTTTACTAAGATCGATTTGAACACGATAATAATCTCTCCAAACATTATCAACAATGTTAGGACGAAACTGATAGCGAGCTTCATCAATGTAGAAAATTTTGGTAACCTGACCTGAGTAGCTAAGGAAGTTATTCATTCCCTGCCATTCGTCAAAGAAATCAGTACCGGTATTGATGATTGAGTTAGCCAACAAGTTGGTCATAGGAACATCAACCGGGTTATTGGGATCGATATTATTTTCTTCCCAGTTTTTGGTACAGGATGTGGCGAAGAGCCCTATCAACAGTACTAATAATGTATAATTAAATATTTTTTTCATCTTTTCTATTTTTAAAATTTATAGGTTATCAATTAAAATCTAACAGAAAATTTGAAACCAATGGTACGAGTAGCCGGCAACTGATACTGCTCAATACCTTGTCCTGAGTTACCATTACCAAATGCAGTTTCAGGATCGATTTTAATATCGTTAGAAGAGTCAACCCATAATAAAGCTACATTATGAGCGTAAACAGAAACGTCAAATCCTTTGATTACTTTGCTGTTTTCAAATAATCTTTTTGGCAAAGCATAACCTACAGAAATTTCACGTAGTTTAATAAATGAACCATCAATGATACTCCATTCATGCAATTTATATGCATTGTAATAGAAATCACTTGGTGCAACAATATCAGAGTTGTTAGGATCGCTTAAATCTGTATTTAATGCTGAACCGTCTTCGTGTACAAAAGATTCGTTGGTCATAGCATTTAAACCTGCAACGGCACCTGTTTCACGAACGTTGTTATCAGCAGTTTGTTCCAAAATACCTGCATAAAGACCAAACATCTTAGTTACGCTAAAGATGTCACCACCTTTTCTACCATCAATCAGGAAGTTAAAATTAATCTGTCCCCAATCTGAAGTGTTGCCAAATGTAAAGCGGTTGTTAATACCACCTGTCCAGTCAGGAACAATATTACCAAGTTCTTCGAGTGTACCGGTTCTTTCAGGAAGACCACTACCGTCAACAATAATGTTTCCATTATCGTCACGCAAGAAAGCGTAACCTTTAATTATTCCATAAGTTTCACCAGGACGTGCCTGAATTGATAAACCGCCCCATGAGCTACCAATCTGGTATGATTCGAGGTCGCCATATAATGAGTTAACTACGTTTTTATTTTTTGCCCAGTTAAAGTCAACACCCCATGAGAAGTTCTTTGATTTAAAGATGTCAACATAAGCACCAAGTTCGACACCACTGTTTCCAATTTCTCCGGCGTTAATCCATCTTGAATCAAATCCTGTAGAATTGGCAACATCGATAGCCATAATCTGGTCTGTAGTTTTCTGATCGTAATATGTAAAGTCAACGCCTACACGACCGTTCCAAAATTTAAGATCAAGACCAATTTCCCATGAGTTCTGTGTTTCAGGTCTTAAATTTGGGTTATTGTTTTGTCTTAAGTAATGATACAAAGAAACACCGGCAAATGGTGTAGCAGACTGATAATAGTTATAAAGTGAATAAGGATCGGCATCACCACCCACTTTTGCAAAACTTGCACGAATCTTAGCAAAGGTTAAAACCTTAGGATCAACTTCAATAAGGTTTGTTAAGATGAAAGCAGCATTTACTGATGGATACCAATAATTCCAGTCACCTGAAGGAAGTGTAGAACTCCAGTCACCACGAATGGTTGCTCCTAAGAAAAGGAAATCTTTGAATGAATAGTCAACTTGTGCATATACACTATTGGTAGTACGAAGTGATTTATACATATCAACATTTGCAGTACCTTTAGCATTACCAATATCAAAGAAGTTAGGAACCGTAAGTTCATCAGCACGCATATAATTATACAGGTATGAATTGTTACGATAGTTAGCTCCTGCTAAACCTGATATACGGTGAATTCCATCTTTTCCAAATGATTTGTCAAAATTCAGATAAAGGTCGATGTTGGTTTCCTGAAAGTTTCTTGTTGATTCCCAGAAACTACCACCACCTTTTTTTGATTCGTTTGACATATTATAAATAACATGTTTACGTGATTCTGACCAAAAATCGGTACCGGCTCTGAAAGTAATATTTAACCAATTGTTGATATCATATTTTAAGGTAGCATTACCCATTACCCTGTTTCTGTTTCTGGATGAAGTATTCTTATAGGCTGTCCAGTAAGGGTTGTTGTGATAATAATAAGACCATGTGTAAGGTTTTCCGAAAGGATCCAGTTCCATCCAGTGGTCTTTTAACGATTGCATGTTAACCTGACGGCCAAACCATGATCCCAACGATTGCATTACGTTATTAGGGTCGTATCCGTTACCAGGAAGGCTGCTGCTATAGTTATTTGTGTAAGTAACATTAGCTGATGCCTGGAATCTGTCAGTCATTTTATAGGTTCCTGTAAAATTAACTGAGTTTTTATACATATCCGTATTTGGAATTACACCTTGTACATCATTATATACATAGGATAATCTTCCGGTTGCTTTATCATTACCACCTGTAATGGCTACATTGTGTGTTTGGTTAACACCGGTATTGAAAAAGTCTTTTACGTTATCAGGATGAGAAACCCATGGGGTTGCTTCATATACAGGGTTACCTTCGGCATTCAGTGTATAAGGGCTGTCGAACTGATTAAGTTTTAAACCAATGTCCAAACGTGAACCCCAGCTTTCGTCCCAACCGTCGTTAACTCCACCCCAGTTACCATCGTAGTAGGAATAAACCTGCTCTTCGGTATATTGCTGGTAAGAATAATTATCAGCAGTATGACCATTTTCATTGTTCTTTAGGTATTGATTGTAAGCATACTCACTACCATAACCGGCCTGACCGTATTTGTTTTGGTATTTTGGTAAAATGTAAACTTTGTCGAAACCAACATTGTAGCTGTAAGTTACACCAAGTCCGTTATTGTTTGCTTTTCCTTTTTTGGTAGTAATAAGAATTACACCATTTAAAGCGCGGCTACCATAAAGCGCGGCAGCAGAAGCACCTTTAAGAACGGTCATCGACTCAATGTTTTCAGGGTCGATATCCATGATAGCATTACCGAAGTCGGCACCACCCCATTGGTTAACACCTGAAGAGTAGTTACTTATTGGTACTCCGTCCACAACAAAGAGTGGCTGGTTGTCACTTCTGAAAGAACTGTTACCACGAATGGTAATACGGGTTGAAGCACCAACAGCACCACTGGCATTGGTTACCTGAACACCAGCTACTCTACCTGAAAGTGCATTCAGCACGTTATCAGTTTTAGCCTGATTCAGTTGGTCACCGCTTACATCCTGAACAGCATAACCCAGTGTTTTCTTTTCACGGGATACGCCAAGCGCGGTTACAACAACCTCGTCCATCTGCATTACATCAGGCTCAAGAGTTACATTAATTTCAGTCTGATCACTTAAAGTGATTTCTACAGTTTTCATACCTACGTATGAAAATTGTAGTGTTTCGTACTCTGGTTTAACTTCCAGAGAATACTTTCCATCCAAGTCGGTAGTTGTACCAACTGTTGTTCCTTTCACGGTAATTGTAACACCGGGGATACCTTGTCCGTCCTCCGAGTCTACAATAGTACCATGAATGGTTCTTGTTTGAGCGTTGGCCAAATTCATGCCAACAAATAACAAGAACGCCAGTAAAAAGGTAATTTTTCTCATAATGTTTAAATTTTGTTAAAAAATTATTAGGTAAAAATATTGTTTTTTTTGACACATTCACAACCGGTCTACAGTATTCAGACAGTTTCAAAATAACCTATGTAAATATCAGAAAAACAGAGTGATAAAATATATAAAAGCCTCTGATATTACACAGAGGCTTTTATTCATTCATTTGTTAAATAAAAAACAATTCTATTTGTCCCACCAAATGCGATCCCAAATGGAAACACCTTGTGGTGTATTGGGGTTATAAGTAAGGGCATCTGTTGGGTAAGGGAATCTTCTTGGGATCTCTTTACCACTGGCAACAGGATTTGGAGTAAGTTTAGGCAAGCCTGTTCTTCTCCAGTCGTTATATGCCTCGAAGTTGTACATCAAGGCTACCCATTTATCATTCATAATCTCTTCATAAAGAGCGTTACCTGAAAGGTCATCAACTTTAACATTATACACTGTATCAACCCAACCTTCGTTATATACGCCATATTCATTTAATGAAGCAGCAACTGCAGCTTTTAACGCATCTTTGGCACCGTCTTCGTCACCGGTTTTTGCTTTACACTCAGCTTCAATAAATTTCACTTCAGTAAAGGTAATAATAGGAGTTTTAGTGTTGCTTGATGCAATTCCTGATCCGGGAGTTGAAGCACCGTCCAAAGGAACACCGGCAGGGGCACCTACGTATGATCCCGGAGGGTAAATAACATCATCTACAACTAATGTATCACCAATAGGGTTAGCATAAACTACTATACGGGGGTCATTAGTTGCTTTCAAACCGTCAATCATTACATCGCTAACACGGATATCTCCACGATCCTGCATAAAGAGGAATAGAGGATTTGCGTTGTTATTATTTCCATCTGCATAATAATAGTAAGCACTTCCGCTTGCACCATCCATTGCATTTTCAAGATAATCCAATGCTTTGGTATAGGCATCGTTGTTTACTTTTGACAGATGCAATGCATAACGGGCTTTTAATGCGTAAGCAGCAGCAATCCACTTATCAGCTTTACCACCAAAGATAATATCACCATCTAAAGTGAAAACATCTTTCGCGTCAGGATTCTTAAGTAAGTAGATACCTTCATCCAATAATGATTGGATACTGGCATAAATATCTTTTTGTGAATCAAAGGCTGGCTTTAAGTTTTCATCACCCTGTAAGGCTTCAGAAAAAGGAATGTCGCCCCATAAATCGGAAGCATAGCCAATGGTTGCAGCTTTGAGGATTTTACCAACACCTTCAAATTGTGTTGATTTGGTTTTCTCCTGCTTAGACATGTCAACTAATTGTTTGATATCCATTAATACACCTGAGTAAACAGATCCCCAGTTGTTATTGGCATCACCGGCACGGAAGCTGTAAGCTCCTTCGGCTTGTGACTGGCGGGCAATACCGGTCATATGTTGAATCCAAAGAGATAAGGTGCGCTGACCATCATTTCCCTGTACTATATTATAAGCAAATCTTGCTTCTATAGTAGGCAGTAACAAATCCATCGGCACAACAGTTGGTGCATCAGGATTGATATTCATATCCGGGTCTATCCATTTGCTGCACGAAGATAACATTGCAACAAGTAAAATAAACAAGCCGGCTTTTGATAAAATATTTTGTTTCATAATTTTATACTTTTTTCGTTTTTATAAATTTTAATGAATAATTATTAAAATGCAAAACGTAAACCAATTAAATAGGTTCTTGTTCCCGGCATATTAAAGTAATCCATACCCTGTGCGTTGGAAGCACCGAGTAAACTTGTTTCAGGATCAACACCTGTATAAGGAGTATTCAGCCACAAATTCTTAGCGGTGAAATAGAGTTCAAGGTTTTTAACAAAACTATCTTTTAACATATTGTTAAAGTTGTAGGATACTGTTAAATCGCGTAAACGAATCCAGCTTGCATCTTCAAGATAGTCAATGGTTGGCCCGGTAAATCCACTACCTTCACCATTGGTACGCCAGTTTTGATCAAGCTTAACAGGGATGTCGTTTGCAGGGCTGCCATCGTTGGGTATTAAATTACCATCAGCATCCCAGTGACCTTTAACACCTTCAAATACATAATCATCATCACGGTTTTCAGTATCTCCGTGAGCACCAAAATAGTATAATGCACCTTTGGTACCATTCCACATGGTGTTACCATAACGGAAATCGAGTAAGGCATATATACTGAAATCAAAAATGGTAAAGGTGTTTGCAATACCCATTGTCCAGGTAGGGTTAACGCTTCCTAAAGGTTTCATTACATAGTCACCACTTGGGTAACCGGTAGCTTCATCGATAATTACGTTTCCATCATTATCACGTTTCCAGTCGTATCCATAAATGGTACGGTACTCTTCACCTGCAACCGCACGGATTTGAGGATCGGTAAATCCACCAAGGAAGATAGCATCAACATTTTCTGCCAATGATTCAACTACGTTTTTAATTCTTGAGAAGTTAACGTCAATATCCCATGTAAAAGCTTTCATTTTTACAGGAGTACCATAAGCATGAATTTCGAATCCTTTTGAGGACATGGAAGCTGCATTTTTATACATACTTGAAAAACCTGTAGAAGGATCGATATCAATAGGAAGTAACAGGTCTTCACTTAAGTTATTAAAATAGGTGAAGTCAAATCCCAATCTATTGCTTAAAAACTTAAGGTTTGTTCCAACTTCAAAAGTAGTTGTTTTCTCAGGTTTAAGGTCGTTACTGCCCATTGTATTACCATAGCTGAAACCGTTGTAGGTACCACCATTAACACCAATTGGGAACTTAACTCCATAAGGAGAAACCCATCCGTCGGAAATAGCGCCTTGATAATAATAAGTAGAAGTACGGTAAGTAGAAGCATCGTTAGCTGTTCTTGCGTACGAAGCAAAAACTTTCCAGTAAGGAAGCACACTGTTGTCTTTCAGGAATGGAAGTTCAGTAACGATGAAGCTGGCATTAACTGATGGGTAGAAGAAAGAATTGTTCTTCTCAGGTAATGTAGTTGACCAGTCATTTCTTCCGGTAACATTAACATATAACATCGATTTGAAGTTAAAACCAATATCGAAAAATACACCCATCATACGTTTTTTGTAAGTTGATTCTCCGGTCATGTTATTAGAGGTATTGTTCAGGTTGTAATATTCAGGGATTGATAATCCGTCAGCCTGACCATATACATAATTATTATAACGTTCCTGAATATTCCAGCCAACGGTTAAGTATGCACTGAAATTCTCTGAGAAATC
>Ga0256913_10000596_pt1 | contig 18766 bp, 13 predicted proteins | sample Axial_MatmetaG_FD_185970 | JGI IMG/M metagenome (GOLD analysis project Ga0256913, IMG submission 185970) | Deep-sea worm associated microbial mat communities from Axial Seamount, Juan de Fuca Ridge, Pacific Ocean - Axial_Mat | ecosystem: Environmental > Aquatic > Marine > Oceanic > Microbial... | reverse complement strand
TGGCAGCCATAAATTCAGCCGGATAATGTGTTTTCAGATAAGCCGTCTGGTATGACAGATGCGAATAACAGGTAGCGTGTGATTTGTTAAAAGCATATTTGGCAAACTCCTCCCAGTCGGACCAGACTTTTACTACTTTTTCTTTCGGCAGGCCATTTTTCTCACACCCCTCGATAAACTTCACCTTCAGTTTTTCCATTACCGCCTTCTGCTTTTTCCCCATGGCCTTACGCAGGCTGTCTGATTCACCACGTGTAAATCCTGCCATTTTTCTCGACAAAAGCATCACCTGTTCCTGATAAACCGTAATTCCGTACGTCTCTTTCAGGATTTCTTCCATAATCGGAATGTCGTAAACGATCTTTTCCTTTCCGTGTTTTCTGGCGATGAAATTCGGAATATACTGCATCGGTCCCGGCCTGTAAAGGGCATTCATGGCTATCAGATCCTCAAACCGGGTGGGTTTAAGCTCTTTCAGGTATTTCTGCATCCCGTCAGACTCAAACTGGAACAGGGCAATTGTTTCACCCCGGCTGTACAACTCGTAAGTCTCTTTGTCATCAAAAGGGATAGCATCAATATCCACGGCAATTCCTTTCGACTTCTTGATATTATCAATGGTTTCTTTGATAATGGAAAGAGTTTTTAATCCCAGAAAATCCATCTTCAGCAGTCCGACAGATTCCACAAACTTTCCGTCGTACTGTGTGGCAATATCCAGCACTGATTCTTTAACCGAAGAAAGCGGCACATATTCATACAGGTTATCCCTGCCAATGATAATACCGCAGGCATGAGTTCCTATATTCCGGACAGAGCCTTCCAGACGCAAAGCATTCACAAGGACAGATTTAACTTCCGGCGCACCGTTTTCCAACTCATTTTTAAGTTCAGGAATTTCCTTAAAGGATTTTTCGAGGTTCACACCGGGGCCGTCCGGCACAAGTTTGGCCAGTCTGTCCGCTTCGGACAACGGAAGTTTCTGTACCCTCGCCACATCTCTGATCGCCATCTTTGCCGCCATGGTTCCGAAAGTAATCAGGTGAGCCACCCGCATTCTCCCGTATTTTTCAGCCACCCAGGTTAATATTCTGTCTCTGCCGTCATCATCGAAATCAATATCAATATCGGGCATGGAAATCCTGTCGGGATTCAGAAACCGCTCGAACAGCAGATTATATTTTAAAGGGTCTATATCGGTAATTTTCAGAGCATAAGCTACTGCCGACCCTGCAGCACTACCCCTGCCCGGCCCTACCGATACACCTAATTCCCTGGCTGCTTTCAGAAAATCCCAAACAATCAGAAAATAATCGGGAAACCCCATCTTCTTAATAGTATCCAGCTCAAAATCAAGGCGTTCTTTGATGTCGTCATTTAACTCACCATATCTGTTTTTAGCACCTTCGTAAGTAATATGCTTCAGGTATTCATTGGCATCTGCAAACGGTTCCGGAATGGTGAACTCAGGCATGATGGGATCGTGATTAAGCTCATACACTTCAACCTTGGCTTCTACTTCCGCCGTATTGACAATGGCTTCCGGAATATCAGCAAACAGCTCTTTCATTTCGGCCTGGGTTTTAAACCACTCCTGCTGCGTATAATGCATCCGGTTTGGGTCATCGAGGTCTTTGCCTGTACCGATACATATCAGGCGGTCGTGTGCCCCGGCATCATCTTTATCCAGAAAATGGGCATCATTGGTAGCCACTACTTTAAGCCCGTGTTTTTTAGAGAACTCCAGCAATGTCTTGTTCACATATACCTGGTCGTCAAATACTTTTTTATCTATTTCCGGATCACCTGTAGGATGACGCTGAAGTTCAAGATACAAATCGTCGCCAAAGATTTCCTTCATCTCCAGCAATGCTTCCTCGGCCTTTTCAACACCTTCATTGATAATCTTATCCGGTATCTCACCACCAAGGCAGGCCGTCAGAACAATGAGCCCGTCTTTATGCCGTCTCAGCAAATCTTTATCAATCCGCGGTTTGTAATATTGTCCGTTGATCCAGGCCATCGAAACCATCTTAATCAGGTTCCGGTATCCCGTCTCATTTTTTGCCAGCAGGATCAGATGCCAGCCCGAGCGGTCCACCTTGGCTTCACGCTGTACCATACTACGCCTGGCTACATAAACTTCGCAGCCAAGAATGGGTTTAATCCCTTCTTTTCTGGCAAAATCGTAAAACTTTTTAGCCCCGAACATATTGCCATGATCGGTAATGGCCACTGCCGTCATACCATCCTCTTTGGCTTTATCTATCAGTTTGGGAATGGGTGTCAGGCCGTCAAGGACGGAAAACTGAGTGTGAACATGCAAATGAGTAAAAGGCACATCTGTCAGATCGGTTTTAAGTTCTGTTTCAGCCGTCTCCGAAACATCCTCTTCTTCCTCATGAAAAGCCTGTACTTCGAGGCCTATCGGACTGATCATCTCAGAATTGACTTCACGGAACCTCTCCACTTCCGGTTGTGTCATTTCAATATCGTCGGCTTTTAACAGCCCCAACCTGATAAGTTCCAGAAAACATCTTGCCGTTGCCTGTACATCCGCCGCCGCATTATGTGCCGCTACAAAAGGCTCCTGAAACAGTTTTTCGTGCAGTTCTTCAAGGCTTGGCCATTTGTACTTACCGTATTTACCTCCCGGAAGCTGGCAATAAGCCGTGGAAACCGGAATGGTATCCACCATTTTTTTGTCAAATAATATGGTCTTGATATCTTTTCGCAGAAATTCGGCACCTATAATATTGTTGTCGAACTCAATATTATGCCCGGCAACCACTTTGGCTTTCTCCAGTGCTTTATTGAATTCATTCAGGACAAACGAGAGCTCATCTCCTTCTCTTAATGCTCTTTCCGTCGAAATACCATGTATCTTTTCCGATCCGCGCGGAATAACAAACCCCTCCGGTTTAATGATGAAATTTTGCGCTTCGATCAACTTACCTTCTGCATCGTGCAACTGCCACGCAAGTTGTATCATCCGGGGCCAGTTGTCAAAATCTGTCAGAGGTGCATTGTAATCTTTGGGTAAACCCGTTGTCTCGGTATCGAAAATAAGAAACATGAACTGAAATATTTTATATATCTGAGAATTAAATACTTAATAAACCACAGGGGGACAAAACAAAATTAATTAAATAGGTTGACAGAAACGTATTTGTTAATAACTTTGGAAACAAAAAAACGAACCCTTTGAATACCAGAAAGAAATGAAAACTTATACATATTTTGACCGTATCCTCACAGCAGGAGTTATCAGTTTTTTCATTCTTCTTTTACCGGTAAAAGCACAATCTCAGAATGCACTTGATGTATTCCCGAAAGATGCTTTACCCGTAGTTCATGAGCTCATTGCTTTTTATGATTCCATTGTTCAGACAGCCCACCCCGAGATAAAAGATATAGGAAAAGCTTATGATGTTTATCTGGACACCGTATGTCCGAAAATATTGCACGACGGCAACTTTGCTCATTCCGGAATTGATCATGAAACAAGGAGAAAATTACTTGACAGGCTGGATAAAAAAGGGTTAAGCGAGATTTTTATCGTTGGTGACACTTTGAAATATTTTGACACAAAAAAAAGGAGAAGAGTAGAAAACTATTTTCCTTATTATGTGAACATGAATATGCGGGGAGGTTATATTAAAATGCTTGAAAGGCTATCACACAACAGTTCTTTTGTGAATGATTATTACAAACAGATTCACGGATACCGGAACCTGACGGCGGGATGCTACGGCATGATTCTCAGAGATTACCGCAAACTGAACTTCTCGGATCCGGCACAACGACTGATTTATATCGTCACTATTTTAAGTGTCAATGAGAAAATTGAAAACCGTTTCAGACATTAAAGTTATTTTCCCCATAAATAGTTTTTTTATCTCAAAAAAATATCGGATATTTGCAGCCCGATTTTAAAATCTATTTATTCACTTAAAAATTAATTAGTTATGCCAACTATGATGAGATTGCAACGACATGGTAAAAAAGGGCGGCCTTTTTTTCATATCGTTATTGCGGATGGTCGTGCACCACGAGACGGGCGTTACATTGAAAAGATTGGTACTTACAATCCCATCCCCAACCCTGCTGAAATTGTTTTAGATTTCGAAAAAGCTCTGAACTGGTTACAGAAAGGCGCACAGCCTACTGATACCGTAAGAGCCATCCTTTCGTACAAAGGTGTGTTGTACAAAAACCATCTGATCAAAGGGATAAAAAAAGGCGCTTTGACAGAAGCTGAAGTTGAAGCTAAATTTCAGGCCTGGTTGAAAGATAAAGAAGCCAAAATCGAGGCTAAGAGAAGCGGACTGGCTGAAAAGGCTCGTGCCGACAGAAAAGCTATACTTGAGGCAGAATCAAAGATCAAAGAAGAACGTGCTGCCGAATTAGCCAAGAAAAGAGCTGAAGAAATTGAAGCTCAGGTTCAGGAAGCTAAAGCAGCAGCCACAGAGGAAAATGCCGAAGAAGCTCCCGCTGCCGAAACCGAAGAAGAAGAAATGGTTACCAAAGAAGCTGTTGAAGCTAAAGTAGAAGAGATTGCCGAAGAAGAATCCAAGGCTGAAGAAGAAAAGACAGAAGCGAAAGCCGAAGAAACTCCTGAAGAGAAACCTGCTGAAGAAGAAAAAGCTGAGGAACCGGTAGCTGAAGAAAAAACAGAAGAACCGGCTGCAGAGGAAAAAGCTGAAGAACCTAAAGATGAAGCTGAAGAAAAAGAAGAGGAAAAAGAAGAAAAGAAAGATAAAGAAGAGAAGTAATCATTTTTCATCAGATAAAAAAAGTCCCGGCCAACAGCCGGGATTTTTTTTGCCGTATTTTCAGAAAATATTCCTGAAAAATTTCGTGTACATTTGCATACAGTGGTCACAAACCACAAACGGAAGGGCTGTTGCATGCCAGTCTGTTTAACATAAATTAAATCCATGTTATTGTCTATACGTCTTTTTGTATTTACATGCTTGCTTCTTTATGTTCCGGGAGAAGCCTTTTCGCGACCTGTTTCCCGTATTGACAGCCTCAGAACAGCAACACGTAACGAACATAACATCACGGAGAAAGTTGACTTGCTTATCAGTCTGAGCAAAGCTTATGCTCCTGACAGTATCCCGCAGGCTATCAATGCAGCCAGGCAGGCATTAACACTGGCTTCCCAGACTGACGACGAAGGAAAAACCGGTGCTATACATCTTTGGCTTGGTGACCTGGCCATGCAAATGGATAGTGTAAACATGGCGGAAAAGGAATACAAACAGGCTATTGAACACCTGAACAAAACCAGCGCTACGGATATGCTGGTCAGAGCCATTACTTCGCTGGGCAACCGCTATGTGGAGAAAGAAAATTATCCGGGAGCCATGGAACAGTATCTGAACGGCATCACCATCCTGGAACAGAATAAGGAAAACAAACAACTGGCTAATCTATATAATAATCTGGGAGTTGTTTACCTCAACATGAACAATCCCAAAAAAGCTCTGGATTTATATTCTAAGGCCCTCACCTTGTTTGAAAAATTCGGCGATACCATGAATGTGGCCGGAGCAACTACAAACATCGGATCTATCTACATTCAGCTGGGAAACTATGACATTGCCCGGGATTATTACAAAAACGGTCTGGCACTGTTTGAAAAAATCGGGAATAAAGCCGGACAGGCCCATGCACTGTTTAAGTTAGGCTTGCTGGAAGAAGCGCAGCACAAAAACAGACAGGCCTTAACATATTTACAAAGAAGTGCCGAAATACAGCAACTTAACGGAACCATGGCTGCCGGATCAAAAACCATGTTCCAGTCTGAAACGGATATACATATTGGCATCAATTATCTGGCACTTAACGATATCTTAAAAGCTCAAAGTTACCTGGAAGATGGCCTCAATATAGCCCGGCAGACGCAACAATATTCGCTGATCGCGCTGGCAGCCAAGAATCTGAGCTCCATTGAAAAGCAAAAAGGAAATTATCGTCAGGCTCTCACTTACCATGAGCTTTACAAACAGTATTCCGACAGCACTTACAACGTGGAAAATATCCGCAAGCTCACACAACTGGAGATGCAGCATCAGTATGAATCAAAACTGACGCAGGCCAAACTGGAAAAAGAACTTGAAATACAAAAAAGGAAACGCAGCAACCTGATCTATTTTGTCCTGACGGCAGGCCTGTTACTGTTCCTGGTGATCATTGCCCTGTTGTTAAAACTGGAAAACAACAAAAAGAAAGAAGCTGAATTTGAACGGGAACGGCTGGAAGAAAAGCTGGAACACACCAACAAAGAACTGACCACCCACGTGATGTACCTGCTTCGTCAGAATGAATTTATCCTCAGTATTATCGAAAAGCTGAAAAAAGCCCAGTTGGATGCCAAACCGGAAAACAAAAAATTAATTTCCGACCTCATCCGTGAACTTAAATCAAACACTGATACGGTATCATGGGAAGAATTTGAAGTGAGATTCCAGGAAGTCCACACCGATTTTTATACAAATCTCCGCAAAGCCTTTCCCGACCTGACCACAAACGAGATAAGGATGTGTGCTTTTTTCAGACTTAATATGACTTCCAAGGAAATTGCCGCCATCACTTATCAGTCGCTTAACAGCATCAAAGTAGCCAGATACCGCCTCCGTAAAAAACTGAGATTGTCGCAGGAAGACAACCTGATCTCTTTCCTCTCCAAATTTTAGACACTAAATCACAAGAAGCATTCACCTATTACCTATTGATTATCTGTTTATTAACTTCCTTTGTACCCTTTTTGTAACCCCTGTGTATCCACAAAGTAGGTTTAAAAAATTTGAAGAATGTATGATATGGTCATTTATTTGCCATCACAAGAATGCCACAAAAGAATGTTGACAAAAGTGATGGACAAGAAAAAAAATAAAGAACAGACAATCTCTGAAGAACTGGACGAACTCCTTGAATTAAAAAGGAATGAGAACAGTGCTTTGAAAAAGATCTTCGAATCGTTAAAGAAAAACGAGAAAAAAAAGAAATAACAATTATTCATTAAAAATAAACGAACATGAAAAAACTAATCATCAGCACAATTACGGTATTATTACTGGCAAGCAGTATGGTCAACGCACAATGGGTTGATCAGGACTCAGGGTATGAAATTCCCTGGATTTTATTTGACAACAGCTTTCCGGCCGGGCAGAACAATGTCGGTTATGTCTGTGGCATGAGAACAACTTACAACGGCCCCGGCGTTATTCTTAAAACAGAAGATGCCGGCAACACATGGACAACCATTCTTGGAGGAGAAGATGAAAGTCTTTTCGGGCTTGAGGCTATCTTTTTCACTTCTGTTGATACAGGTTTTGCTGTTGGTTGGGATAATAATATTATCTACACCACTGACGGTGGCAACACATGGAATGAAAAGAGTGTAGGTAGTGATATTTATTTTTACACAGATATAGAATTCTGGGATGCCAATAACGGTGTGATTTCCGGTTCACTTAATAGTGGCGGTTCGCAGGTATGGGTCACAGCCGATGGAGGAGACACCTGGACAGAAGCAACCGGTGTTGAAACAGGCATTATCGACCTGGCTTATGCTGATGCCAACACTTTAATATCCACCTGTAATAATGATGATTTATACAAGTCAACCGACGGCGGGCTTACATGGTCGTTGAATTACGACGGTGACGACCCGGATGACGATCCTTTGCTGGGCGTTAATTTCGGGACTGATAAATTCGGTGTTGTTGGCGGAATGGACGGTAAGGTTATGATAACAACCGATGGCGGTAACAGCTGGTCTGAACAGGTTGTGGGCAATGGATCCTCCCTTTACGCCATTAAATGTTTTGGCAGCGACAGTATTTATGTAGGCGGATCTGACAGAGTTATTTACAAATCATTAGATAGCGGAGAGACCTGGACACAGATCAATGACGGATGGGACGAAGGCACTTTATATCAGTTTGCTTTCACACCTAACCATGTTGGTTATGTTACGGGGGCTCACGGAACTATCATGACACAAATTCCTATTCCTGAAGCTCACTTCACTTCTGATGTTACAGAATTATGTACGGAAGGATCAGTACATTTTTATGATGCTTCCTACGGGGCAATCACTTCCTGGTCGTGGAACTTCCCCGGAGGCAACCCTTCAAGTTCTACCAACCAGAACCCGCTGGTAACCTATCCTATAGCAGGTGTTTATGACGTTGAGCTTACTGTTTCTGACGGTACAGGTTCCGATACCGAGATCATAACCGGATATATTACGGTTATGGGACCTCCTGCACAGGCAGACCTTCCCAGCGGAGATACAGAAGTTTGTACCGGCGAAGAATATATTTACGAAATTCCTGCCATTGAATATGCCGACAGCTACGAATGGCAACTTTCCACAGAACAGGCCGGAACACTGGACAATCTGGACAGCAATGTTGTTGTACTTACAACTTCAACTTACTGGACAGGTGATTTCACAATAAGTGTCCGGGCTATCAACAGTTGTGGTGAAGGTGAATGGTCAGAAGACTTATCCATCACCATGTTCCTGAGCCCCTATGATTTTGAAGTTGAAGGTGGCGGTGCTTATTGCGAGGGCGGCGAAGCTCCGGAAGTTACACTCAGCGGATCGGAAACAGGCATGACTTATGAACTGTATCTCAACGGAGAACCGACAGATAATGTCGTTGAGGGCACAGGTGCTGCCATCAGCTTTGGGCCGCAGGAAGCCGAAGGAACATATACGGTGTATGCATCCAACGATAATTGTACGGTAGCTATGATCGGGGAAGTTGAAGTTATAATGCAGGTTCCTCCTACACCGGTAGTTGAAGGTGAAGATATAGTTTGTGACTACTCTTCTTCGGAATATACTACTGAAGACCACGAAGGTAGTACTTATACATGGGATGTGACCGGCGGAACAATCACCGACGGACAAGGAACGGCAACAGTAACAGTTGAATGGGCCGGCGAAGGCAACGGAACCGTTATGGTCAGTGAAGAAACTTCCGGCGGTTGCGAAGGAGAATCTGACGTATTTAACGTTATGATTGACAACTGTACTGGAATTTCTGATCCTAATACAACAAATGATATTAAGATTTATCCAAATCCCGCCAGAAACTATATCAATATCAGCCTGACTGTTGATGACGGAACAAAATACACCATGACTATATACAATACGTTGGGGCAACAAGTATATACTATTGATGAAGCAGGAAACGGCCAGCAGCAAACTCTGAATATTGATGTAAACCACCTGCCTCAGGGATTATATATTATCCGTTTGGTTTCAGAAAACAACCTGTTGTGGCAGGGAAGATTTGAACGATTGAAATAAAGGTTCACCTATGTTACATTAGGGTAATTAAGCACGCTTTGAGCCAATCCTGCGCTTGCAGGATTGGCTTTTTTTATGCTCCATAATATTCTGCTAACTTTGCACCGTTTCAGAAACACCGAAGATCATGGAATTTGACGATTATTTCTTTTTAGGCAAACTACTAAAGCCACACGGCTTCGACGGCAGGCTTAACGCTTTTCTTGATGTGGACAACCCTGCAGAATATACGGAATTGAAGGCTGTATTTGTTCTGGTAAAGAATAATCTTGTTCCCTATTTTGTGGATCATATTCAGATTATGAACAACAAGGCTATCATTACTTTTCAGGATATTGACAACCTGGAGGGAGCGGAATCATTGATGCAAAAAGAATTATATCTGCCTTTATCGGAACTTCCGGAACGAAAAGGAAACAAGTTTTATTTTCACGAGATCATCGGTTTTAAAGTTATAGATAAAGAATTTGGTGTCATTGGCACCGTCAGCAAAGTTCTGGAGTATCCCAATCAGGCCGTGATGCAGATTTTTCATAACAACAAGGAAGTTTTAATCCCCGTCAGCGACGAAATTATTACGGATGTAAAGCGGGAAAATAAAGAAATAGTTATTACGGCACCTGAAGGACTACTGGACATTTACATCGGGGAATAATGACCGGAAAGATTGACGACAGACCGTTCCATTTAAAGCAGTTCAGCTTACACCACCACCGTTCTTCCATGAAAGTGGGTACCGACTCCCTCCTGCTTGGTATTTGGGTAAATACGGAAAACACCCGTAAAATTCTCGATATAGGTTCTGGATGCGGTATCCTTGCCATGCTTATGGCTGCCAGATCTGATGCCCGGGTAGAAGCTCTGGAACTGGATAATGCCTCTTATGAAGAAGCCCTGGAAAATTTCCGGAACGCACCTTTTAACAATCGTCTTGAAATCATCCAAAACGATTTCAGGAAGTTTGCCGTTGAAAGCGGCAGGAAATACGACCTGCTCATCTCCAACCCTCCTTTTTTTATTAATGACAAACGAGCTTCTGAGCAGGTGCGCAGCAACGCCAGGCACGGAGACACACTAAATTACGACGAACTATGTTCAGGTGCTGTCCACCTGATGGATACCGCCAGCCGGTTCTGTCTTGTGCTTCCTTATGAGGAAAGCAGGACATTTGTTCAGATTGCAGAAAAACACGGACTGTACGTGCACAAAAAGATGCTTGTTTTCCCGAAAAGAGGCCGGCAACCAAACAGAATAAACCTCGAACTGACTACTGAAAAGGCACCTCTTCCGGTTGTTGAGAGATTCATTATCAGGGAAGAAAACAACACATTCACCCGACAATACATTGATTTTTTCAAAGACTATCTGATCGGACTTGATGAATAGATTTTCATTTCCCAACTTTATTATTTTACCTATTTTTATCCCATGAGAAAATACACAGCCATACTATTACTGGCAATTGGCATCATCCTAAGCAGTTGCCAGACGGAACAGAAGAATACAGGTCCGGTTAAAATTGCCATTACAAAAACCAACGATTATTACTCGGCTTTGGTGGAAAGAAACGGAAAAAACACGGTCTGGATCAATTTATACGGCATGTCCGTCGATTCAGCCCTTAACGTGCTGCGGCAATGTGACGGCCTGCTGGTGACTGGTGGTGAAGATGTTTTCCCGGGTATTTACGGCAAGATAAATGACACGGCCAGATGCGGAAGTTTTGACCGTTACAGGGACACGCTGGAGCTGTCCTCCATTGATCTGGCCCTCCAAAAGAAAATGCCGGTCTTCGGTGTATGCCGCGGACTTCAGATTCTGAATGTTGACCTCGGAGGCACGCTTATAATTGACATTCCAACTGATTTTGACACCATTGTGAAACACCGTATGAAAAATCCGGGCAAGTGCTTTCACGAAGTAACTATCGTACCACACACACTTGTCAGTGAGTTGAGCAGAGTTTCCTCGGATACGGTAAACAGCTCTCACCATCAGGGCATTGAACAATTGGGTGAAGGACTGGTCATTGCCGCCTATGCCCCGGACAGCCTGCCTGAGGCCATAGAATGGAAAGACAGGGGTAATAAGGGTTTTCTGATGGCAACACAATGGCATCCGGAGCACCTGGATCCTGACCATCCATTATCTAAAAACCTGTTTCAGGAATTTTTAAAGGAAGCGGCAACCTATCATCAAACCGGCAGGTAAACCATTCCGTTACGGCATATTCTGGAAATTTTTACGGCTCTGTGCTTCATTAAACACCCAGATCAGGCGAAAAGTAATGACGTTATTGAATTGATTTCTTGTCCAGGTGTTGCAATTCAGGTCTTTAAATTCACGCTCTCTGATTTTCAACAGGCTGTACTGATATCTAAGGTTAAATTTCAATGATTTATAAACCCGCACACGTATATCGGCAAGGAGTCGAAAATCACTTTTGTTATACGTACCGCTATTCAATGTCGTCCCGGTCACCAAATGCCCCTGTTCCCATTCTTTTACCCCTACCATGTAACTCCATGAAAATCCGGCTCCAAATGAAATAAACTCTTTATCGGTGAACATCACCATGACCGGGATGGTCATATAATGCAGGTTCAGTTTATATTCTCCGGTGATAATTACCGTATCACCGTCACAGGTAAATAAAGTGGAATCATAGTACTGCTGGCTTTGTCTTGATCCCTCCTGATCATAAAGTAATTCAAACGAAGCATCCCACCGGCCTCTTTTACCGAAAGGTATCAGTACACCACCACCCAAATTGGCGCCAATTTTCTTAAAGCCATATACCTCATCGCCATCTACTTGTGAAAGGTTCATACCCAGAATGGCTTCTCCTTTGATAATCTGCGCCTCCAGTTTGTATCCGGAGAACAGCAACAGGCTAAAAAAGAAAAACAGCAGTAATACCTTTTTGTACATAGGGCAAATTTAGAACTTAAAACGAATAAAGAATTAATAAATTGTAAAGAATACGCTATTTTACAACGGTAACGGTTCCCTGATTTTCAACTTGCAGAGGTTCCCGTATGTTACTCTCAAAGCTTTTATAAACTGCTCTCCATATATATGTTCCTGCAGGAACTTCCTGTCCGTTATATGTTCCGTTCCACCCTTCACCGGGATCGTTTGTTTCAAATAATTTTTGTCCCCATCTGTTGTAAATCAGCAAATGATATTCGTCTAAAGCGGAAACAGGACCCAATATCTTAAATTCCCGGTTCAGGCTCACAGGGCTATCAGGGCTGAAGGCATTGGGAAAAAACAGGTTTGAGTATTTAATATAGACTTCATCGTAATTTCGGCAACAGTTAGAATCGGTTACGATCACCGAATACAGTCCCTCATCCGTCACATCCAGATATCTGCCTGTACTGCCATCGGGCTGCCATTCGTAAAAATCATAATCACCGGCATCCAGCGTTATAGAAGAATTAGGAAGAATATAAATAGTATCACTCCCCTCACCTATATCAACAAAAGGTAACGGATGTATCCTGACAGGATAGGTGTATGAATAATCAATACCGTTGAAAGTTTCTGTAAGCTCCACCGTATAATCACCCGGCTCCGAGAAAACATAAGCCGGATAATACAGATCATTGTTCACCGTATGCCCTCCGGGGTCATCAAAATCCCAATCCGTATCTTCTATATTCGCCGTATTGGTAATTTTAAATTCTGTCGTATCGTGATGACACTGATTATAAAACGTAAAATGTGGAATATCCAGAAACGACGTAACAAAATTAGGAAGCCCCAATAATGATTCCGAACCGCTCAGGTACAAGCCGTTATTTAACACATTATCAAGCCTGTTATAATTACACTCCGGACCGGGCCTGTCCGGATTGTTGATCACTCCAAGAAAGTTTTTTCCAAGCAAACCTCTTTTGAATTTGGCCATATAAATCTTACCGTCAACAGCCAGTTGCAATGCTGCCATCAGGCTGTCGTCATTTCCCAGCTGACTTACTGTAAACTGATCAATAACCACCGGATTATCCAGAGGCGATGCCATATTCAGATCAAACTGATACAGGAAATTGGTCCAGTCGTCCAAAGGTGATGTAGTCACATACAGCTTACTGTTATCAGGTGAAAACTCTACGCCAAATACATATTTATACTTAATAAGATCCTGGACATGTTCCGGATGGCTTAATTCACCCGTTTCCGTATCAAAATCAAACAGTTCGATAACGCCGTCAAAAGGTACTACAAGCGCCAGCTTTTTCCCATTGGGAGACAACTTCATATATCCGGCTCCGTTATTATCATCCCCTTCGTGTTTATAGCCGATGGTAAATTGTTTGTACTCCTCCACCCCGTTGCCAGTCACCAGCCAGATCGTAAATTTATCACCTTCTTCCGGTCCGAAACCATGTGTAATCACCCAATAATCCTTTCCGTTGGCATGCCTGACACCGGTGATCTTTTGATCATTTTTGGTGGCAAGCAGATTATTTTTACTTAACACCGTACCTCCAGGCTTATTTTTAAAACTTACCAGTGTATAATTGATTCCGTTTGTAAAAACAGGAACTATATATGCATCAAGTGTGAAAACATAATATTGATATTGATTACCCGGATCAGGTACAATAAGTGAAGATTGCGTGGCAAATTTATTTCCTTTCAGACCATTACCGTATTCTATCAGACTGAAATTGCCATTCCATATTTGCACTCCGTTCGTGAACATCAACAGGTTTCCGTCTTCATCGCTGATACCGGCAACACCGTTTATCAAAGGAAATGAAGATGTAGCAGACACAACCGGATCATCTCCGCTAAAATCAATAAGTGTATTATTGCCAAATACCCAATTGTCTGCCTGATGTGGCCTTTTGTAATTACAATCCCTTCCCTGTTGGGCAAAAAATGATAAAGGAAAAAAGAATACCAGGGCAAGGGTAAAAAATATATGCTGTCTCATTTAATCTATATCCGTGTGTACTGTATATTTAATTTTTTACCACCCGTAAAGAATATGTTTCCCTGTCGGCTTTAATCAGAATAAAATACATGCCGCTGGAATAATTCGACAAATCTATGCTTTTACTCCAGGTACCATTCAGGTTCTGATAATTTTTTTCAAACAGCAACATACCAACTGCATCAAAAACCTGTATACCCAGACTTGTCAGATTTTTATCCCCTTCAAAGTTGAAAATACCGCTTTCACTCGGATTTGGTTTTATCCGGAAAGGAAGTTCACCGCCACCGTCAATCTCTGTTGTTCCCTGCTCACATTCGTTATAACTGAACAGAATGGTTATCTCCGCATCGTTAACACACGATGTATAAGGATTGGTCACCACGACGGTATAATTCTGCCAGTCGATCCAATTACCGTTGGTTTTAGCCGTGAGATAGCGGCCTCCCCAGTTATTAGACCAGGTATATATCATATCCGGAGGATCATCATCATCTCCGGCATCCAGCACAATAACGTCGTTCACACACGCAATGATGGAATCGTCACCTATCAATGTGTATCCGGAGGGTAAAAGATTTATTTCCGGCAACGGATGTACCGGTACAATAATGTGTGTTTCGTATGTTGTGTATGTATCCGATAGTGTTAAATAATATGTAGTGGTTTCTTCGGGACTAACCTGAATATTGTCAACATCCATAGCCATCCAATCAGGATCAACATCACAAGTCCATATATAAAAATAATTTCCTCCACCTCCCAAGGCATTGGCATTTATTGTTGTTGACTCTCCGATACAAATTTCCGGTGGATCAGCTTGCGGATAAGCCGAAAGGGCATCCCCACCAGCCAGTACAAGCACCGCCGACACTTCACTCGGACAACCGTGATCGTCTGTAACCATCAACGAAAACAACTGCGACTCATCCAGAATGACTGTTGTCGGGTTAGGAATATCATTCGGGCCATCAATCATTCCGGCAGGATCCCACCAGTAATCATATGGAGGTGTTCCATTAAAAGCCGAGCCATGAAGATAAGCAGGTGTACCTACATTGATGGTTGTGTCTGCCCCGGCATCAGCCAAAGGTGTCGGATAAACAGTAACGGTAACTTGGTCATTTAATATAGTGTATCCATCGGTTACTTCCACGTAATATGTTGTCGTTACAGATGGATTGGCTGTCGGGCTTTGGATATCCGAAACAAACCCCGGAGGATTAGAGGTCCAGCTGTAAGTATAATCACCGCTACCACCGCTGGGTAACACATCCAGTAAAACCTGCTGGCCCGAACAAACCTCCATCGGATCGGCCATAACAGAAATACTCATAGGCCCGCCAACCACATTTACCCAAACATCGTCATTACTCATACAGTTGGAAGCATTGTCCATCACTGTGAAAAAATATTGCGTACTCTCCGTCAGATTAACCGTTGTCGGATCTTCAATAGTCGGATCTATCAGCATCTCAGCCGGTTCCCAGCTATAGTCAAAGTTTCCGGATCCTCCCTGAACGGAAGCATCTATGGTGGCTGTACCCGCATAAGCAATATCAATATCCTCACCCGCATCTGCCGTAGGTGAGTTCAGATCCACAGTAATACTAAAATCTCCCGTACTGGCCGTATTACCGCACAAGTCTTGAATAAAACTATTCGGGTTAATTATCAGAAAATATTCTCCCGATTCATAAATAGCCGGAGTAAATGTGATGACAAACTGCTGTTCCATCTGCCCGCCAACCGAACAGGCCTCGCCAAATGCATCGGTAATAGTAAAGTCGCCACTTGGCCCCGTAAAACTAAAATCACTTGCCTGTACTGAACTACACAAAACTTTTTCGCTGAAGTCGAATGTCAGCGTATTGGTCCCGCACTGAAAATTATCTGTATAAATATAATCCAGTTCCGGAGCTACATCATCATAAATTTCTGCTGTTGACATAGAGAAATTAAGTATGTAGCCGTTTTGCGTACTGGAATAATTACTGATATTTATCACATAAGTTTCTCCCTCATATACCGGAATTAAAGCATTATGAGGTGATCCGCTAGCTCCCTGGCAATTAGAACCTGATCCTCCGTCAGGTCCTGTAACACCCTTCGTTCCGGACCAATTGCAGCTAACCTGCATTTCATTTATATGATTGTATAAATCCTCACAATCATACTGATCCAGTTTGTAAACGGCCCAATCATAATCATCATTACTATTATTCGGAGTTATCGTAAATCCCAGGTTTCCTCCTTCCTGAACAGTGAATATGTACCAAACATCATTTTTTTCACCGGACAACATACAGTTTCCCGGACAACCGCCATTGGAAGGTATCTCGTTAGGATAATTTCCCGTTCCGGAATAGGAGTTCCATTGCTCATATATTTCCTGGCAAACAGGAATAGCGCCAAGACAGTCTTGATTGTTAGGCACCTGGGCATATGCATAACTCATTAAGGTTAACAAGGTCAGAGTAACAATATATTTCATGTGTATCAAATTTTTATTGGCCGGAATGTGCTCTTTCTATAATAACAGACACCAAAAATATTAATAATGTTGCTAGAATGCAACCCGTGTTTTTATTCAATCTGTTATTTATATAGATCTGATGATGATATCGGCCAGATAGGAAGGGGATTCTCCGGTTGAAAAAAAAGTATAATTATTCAACCCAAACTTTTTCAGCACTTCCTCTTTAATTTTATCTCTCACGGTTATTATAAACGGTTTATCGGTTTCCGTCAACAGATTAATGAAAGGACGATACCATATTTTTTCTTCCAGTTCAAAGATCCCTATTTCGTCAATCACAACCACTTTTGTATCATCATTCAGGCAGGCGAGTATTGCTTCATTACCGATACGCACGGTTTCGGGATTAAACCAAAACCTTTTCAGTTTAAAATACCCCTCTTTAGGACTGGTTGTACTTAAAGGAAATGATTCCCCGTCACTGATCCGTACCAGTGAGAAACCAGCTCTCTGACCGTCTTTCCATGTCCCTTCTGCAATAAATCCGCCGGTTTTAACACCTGTATGTTGCAGCCTGTCAACAACTTCACGGAGCAGGGTCGTTTTGCCTTCTCCCTGCTTCCCTGTGATGATATACACATGATTGTCTGCCATACCAATAATTAAAAGGCGACCTGAAAACGCATCTGAAAGATATTGGCATGTCCCAGGTCAACTACGTTGGCGTAAATGTAGTTAAAAGTAACACGCACCGCCGGATTCATATACCAATTCAATCCGGCCGTCAGGTCATTCATGGCTCCTGCCTGCAAATCCCGGTCGTCAAAATCAATAGCCGAATATCGTAACGATAACTCAAAAGCCCCTGTGCCTCCTTTTCCCAGGTTCTTATTAGGAGTTACCCGGTCGAAAACCGTCTTTTTACGGTTGAAATTTTTGTGCTCCCCGGTGATGAACCAGCTAACGGTGGCAAAATATGCGTCCAGGTGATATGCCTCCTCATTCAAATCCGATGCTGCAGACGGGTGTACTAAAGCAAAGGTATATTCTGACTGCCAGGAGAAAGGTCCCAGCACCAGCGCCACTCCGGCATTTCCCCTGTGGCTGTTGCCAACACCGTCAATCTCCACATCCAGATATCCGGGCGCCAGATGTGCCTCGGGCTTCACCTTAAAATGCACTCCCTTGTTGTCGTTGTAATGATACGAATAGGCCACATCAATATGCAGCACTTTGTAACCATTATCGGTCTTATACAGCGGCAGGCCAGAGACACGTCCCGTCAGCTGGTATTTGTTACCGACATATTTTCCCAGATTATTGGAAGGCACAAAATAGCCGGCATACCAGGCCAACCGCTTGTCAAAATGATGATTGAACACCATAAACCCGAGATCGCGGTCATGATCAAACTGATTGACCAGCGGCCGTTCCATATTGGTGATGTATTTGGAACTGGTGATCATTTCCATACCGAAGGGTTGTTTGAAATTTCCCGCCTGAAAATTTCCTACAACGGGGATTTTCGTAAACAACAGGTAAGCATCTTTTATAACCACTTTAGCCGGAGCAAAATCCACCTGAAACTTATATTTGATAAACTTAAATAAAGTACCCGAAGTGTAAAGCCGGGCTCTTCTGAATTCAGCTCCGTTTTTTCCGTCAAAATGTGTATGTAACGAATCGTCTTCTTTGATAAACATGATATCGTACTGAATACGGCCACCGAATTTCAATTTAAAATCGCCGTCATCACTTTCCACGTGAAGGGCATTTTTCCAGTAAGTATTAAAGTGAGGAGTATCCTGGGCCCTGACAAAACCAAACAGGCCGGGCAGGAAAAAAAACAGCAGGTATAATTTCTTCATTGGATTTTTAAAATGGTACGCGCAAAAATAAAATTTTCATGTTAGCTTAAACAGTTCTGCAAGCGGGAATCCGAATTCTTAACGATTTGTTAATATTGCAAAATAATGAAATGGAAAAGTAACAACTTATC
>Ga0256913_10000595_pt1 | contig 18770 bp, 14 predicted proteins | sample Axial_MatmetaG_FD_185970 | JGI IMG/M metagenome (GOLD analysis project Ga0256913, IMG submission 185970) | Deep-sea worm associated microbial mat communities from Axial Seamount, Juan de Fuca Ridge, Pacific Ocean - Axial_Mat | ecosystem: Environmental > Aquatic > Marine > Oceanic > Microbial... | reverse complement strand
AAGATTTTTTAAAAGAGGGCATAGAGCTTAGTTTTTTAGAGACAGAGAATATAGAGTATAAACAGTTTGATAATGAATTTGTTTCTTATCTATCTATTATTGATATTATGATGTTCAACTCAAAAGATAAAATTCAAGAGATATTAAAAGAGTATAAATTATATTAGGAGATTAAAATGGAAGTTGATTTTTATATAAAGTCATTATCAAAACAAGAAATATTGAATTTATTAGAAGCCAATAATGAGGCACATTATGAAAAACTAAGTAATCTTGTTAATCTCGATACTTATTCTGAAAAATTGAGTAAATATGCAATAAATTTCACTTGTTATCAACAAGATAAGTTAGTAGGTTTATGTGCTTGTTATTTTAATGATTATGTAACAAAAATTGGATATATCTCAGGTATATCCTTTTTGAATGAATATCGTAGTTTGGGATTGGGTAGCAAACTTATTAGGTTAGTTATTGAGTATGCAAAAGAGAACTCTTTTAAAGAGATACATATTACACCAGATTGTAATAATAATGTATTAATTAATTTTTTAGAAAAAAATGGTTTTCTAAAAGATAAAAAGATAGCAAATAGATGTTTATTAAAATATACTATTAAAGAAGCTAATTAAATATATATATAAAGGATATATTTTGAAAGTATCAGATTTTGTGATTGAATTTTTAATTCAAAATAGTATAGATAAGGTTTTTGGATATATTGGAGGTAATAATGCTCATTTATTTGACTCTATTGACAAATATAAGGATATTGAATTAGTAAATTCAAGACATGAACAAGCTTCAGGTTTTTCAGCAGAGGGTTATGCCAGAGCCACTTCTAAAACAGGTATTGCTACAGTAACAAGTGGACCTGGAGGAACCAATTTAGTTACTCCAATTGCTAGTTGTTTTTTGGATTCTGTTCCCTCTATGTTTATTGTAGGTGATATAAACTCATTTGAACGAGATACAAGTAGGGGAATGCGTCAAATTGGATTTCAAGATATTGATATTGTATCTATAGTTAAGCCTATTACAAAATACGCAGTATTTATAAATGATATTCATAGGTTAAGATATGAATTAGAAAAAGCTTACTATTTTACACAAGAGGGAAGAAAAGGTCCTGTTCTTATCTCTATTCCTGTTAATTTCCAATATCAAGAAAACTATGAACCAGAAAAAGAGGACTCTTTTTTTGATAGTGATGAGTATAAAAATATGGAACAAGATATTAAAATAGATAATAGTGATATAAAAAAAGTTATTAGATTAATTAATAGTGCAAAAAAACCCGTTATTTTAGTTGGGCATGGTGTTAATTTAGCAGATGCAAAATTACAATTAAGAGAATTTTTGGAAAAATCAAATATCCCTATAGTTCACTCTTTGATGGGTAAAGATATTGTAGAAACAAGTTATCCATACAATTTAGGATTTATTGGTAGATGGGGTAATAGATATGGGAATTTGACACTTGCAAATAGTGATTTGATTATTGCTTTAGGTACAAGAATTGATACTCTACAGACAGGACGAAATACAAAAGAGTTTGCAAAAAATACAAAAGTAGTACAGGTTGATATAGATAAATATGAATTAGGTGCGAGAATAGCTGTTGATTTATCTATTTTGGGAGATGTAAAACCATTTTTAGAGCAGTTAAATAGAGAAAAAATAGATATAGATATTAAACCATGGCAAAGAAAAGTTTTAAGCTATAAGGAGAGATATCCACATATATATGAGATAGATAAAAGAGAGAAAGTGGGAAATAAAATAGTATCACTTATATCAAAATACTCAAAAGATAATGATATATTTTGTGTAGATGTAGGCGAACATCAAATGTTGGCTGCTCAAGCATTAGATGTTAAAAAAGGTCAACAGATACTATTTACAGGAGGTCTGGGTTCTATGGGTTTTGCTCTTCCTGCAGCTATTGGAGCAACTATTGGTACAGGTCATCGAGCTATTATAATTGCAGGTGATGGTGGTATTCAGATGAATATTCAAGAGTTAGAGGTAATTCGTAGTCGAAATCTTCCAATTAAACTATTTATTCTCAATAACTCATCTCTATATATGGTTACAACAATGCAAGATGAGTTTTTAGATAGTAAATATATAGGTACAAAAGAGGATTATACTGCACCTAACTTTAAAAAAATAGGAGAGTCTTATGGAATAAAAAGCTATCAAGCTTATAAAATAAATGATATTGAGGAGATTATTAAAAGTAGTATGCAAAGTAATGAGTGTGGAGTTATTGAAATTCAATTAACGGGTAAATCGATGGCCGTTTCACCACTTTTAGATTATAGTCGTCCTTTTGAAGATATGAGTCCCTATTTAGATAGAGATGAACTTCAAGAACAGATGAGAATAGAGGAAGAAAAAGAATTATCTTATGAATCTTAGAAAAAATGTAATAGCTAACTATCTTGGACGCTTTTATACTATCATCATTGGTATAGTTGTGTTACCTATATATCTAAAATATTTAGGTGCCGAAGCTTATGGGTTAGTTGGATTTTTTACAATGTTAATGTCTTGGATGATGCTACTTGATATGGGATTTAGTCAGGTTCTATCAAGAGAGGCTGCTAGATTAAAAGATAAAGTTAATGGATTAGTAGAGCTTAAATTAACTTTGAGAAGTGTTGAGAGTATGATGCTTATTGTATCTTTTTTTGTATTTCTTACAGTTTTTATATCTAGTGATTGGATATCTATTCATTGGCTTAATATCAAAGAGTTATCTTATAGAACAGTAGAACAAGCTATTAAACTTATGGGATTTATTTTAATTCTTAAATGGTATGTTAGCCTTTATAATAGTTTGATTTTGGGATTTGAAGAGCAAGTTTGGTTAAATATATATAAAATTACAATTGCTACCTTCAGATTTGTTGGTGGATTGGTATTGGTTATCTATATTACCAATAATATTTTTTATTATTTTATTTATCAAACTATAGTAGCTCTTATAGAGTTTATGGTTTTAAAAAGAAAAATTTATAAAAATTTGCCTAAAAATCGTAGGATATTATTACCTTCTATAGAGTCTATTAAAAATATAGCTCCTTTTGCTTTAGGATTAGCATATACATCAGGAGTATGGGTTGTATATACACAATTAGATAAACTACTTCTATCTCACTATATTCCACTTAAAGAGTATGGATACTTCTCTTTAGTTGTATTGGTTTCAGGTGCAATTATGCAGTTTTCATCTCCATTAAGTCAAGCTATTCTTCCTCGAATGACAGCCCTTCTCTCTAATAATAGAGAGGAGGAGATGTTAGTTATTTATAAAAAAGGTACGCAATATATCTCTATTTTAATATTTTCTATAGTTGGAATAGTATCTTTTTATTCATATGAGTTATTATATGCATGGACAGGTGATACTATAGCCGCAACTTGGGCTAGTCAAATTCTATTTTGGTATGCACTTGGTAATGCTGTATTAGCTATTGCAGCATTTCAATATTATTTACAGTTTGCTCATGGTAATTTAACTTATCATATTAAGTTTAATACTTATTTTCCACTATTCGCGTTACCTATAGTATTTTATGCTGTGAGTTATTATGGAGCTATGGGTGCAGGTATAGCTTGGTTTACTATTCAATTTATCTCTTTTTTATTTTGGCCACCTTTTATACATAATAAGTTTGCAAAAGGTATTCATAAAGATTGGATATTACAAGGTATTATGCCTTCCTTTATTATTACTTTGATATATCTATTTTTATTAAAATATATAGATATTGACTTTAGCCACTATAGTAGATTGACAACTTTTGTATTACTAATTGGTTTAGGAATACTATTATTGTTATTGAATTCATTGACTCTTTCAAAAGTAAGAGAAGTAATTAAAAGAAAATTAAACTATAGGATATAGAAAAATGGATTATAAAAATATTAAAATTGGATTTATAGGTAGCATGAATGCAATGCCAATGAATTACGCATTGAAATTTCATGAAGAGGGTTTTGATGTAAAATATATTGTTGAAAGTCCTAGAGATAATATGTTAATGAGACCTGAATATCATTTTAAAAGTATTGATTATCCCTATCCAAATTGGATTAAAGAGATACCTTTCAAAAAAAATATATTTAGATTACTCTTCAATAGATTGTTTACACGAAAGTTATATAACCAGATGAAAGATTGTGATGTGATATTTTTTAATCATTATGGTTTTCATCTCTCTAGTTATTTTGATGAAAAAAAATATATTAAGATTGCACTTTTTAGTGGTGCTGATTTAGATATAGCATGTAATTATGACCATGTATTAGATAGTGTAAGAGATAATGAGAATATTTTTGTTAAATATCTAAAAAAAAGAGTACTTAAAACATCTGTAGATAGATATATAAAAGGTATTAGAACATGTCAAATTTTATCATATTTTCCTATAGGTATGAATAAAATAGGAGATAATTTGATAGAAAAGATTATGGAGGGAAAAGAGTTTATAGATATACGAAGACATGTATTAAATCTTAAAGAGACAGGAATAGAGTTTGTAGCACCAAAAAATAATAAAAAGTTAGTACTACTCTCAGGTGTACGATTTTTAATTAAAACAACCAAACATAATATATTTGAATATAAAGGAAATGATTTAATTATTAAAGCTATTGCAAAATTTTATACTATAAACAAAAATATAGAGGTTCATTTTATTGAAAAAGGTTCTAAAGAAAATATTGAAATTGCTAAACAGCTTTGTAATGATTTAGGGATAGAGGATATTATTATTTGGCATAAAGAGATGTCTTTGGATAATCTTTTGGAGTTGTATAAAAAATCAGATGTAATATTTGACCAAGTTGGACGACATTGGATGGGTGCAATAGGTGTGTATGCTTTATATATGGGAAAACCATTAATTACTAATGCACGATTAGATGTATTTGAAAATATATGGGGAAAAGATATTCCAATATTGAATGCTTCAAGCGTTGATGAAATTTTTAATCATTTAGTAGCATGTCAACAATATGAGTATAGATATAAAATTTCTAAAGCTTCTCATGAGTTTGCTAAAGAGAAGCTAGATAGTATTATTGCTTATAATCAATATAAATCAGCAATCTTAGATTTATACTCGAAAAAGAAGAGTTGATTATGTGTGGAATAACAGGATTTTGTGATTTTACCAAAAAATCAGATAAAAGAACTCTAATCAATATGACAGATATACTTCATCACAGAGGACCTGATGATAGTGGATATAGTTTTTATAAACAAGATGATTTTAATATAGGATTAGGACATCGAAGATTATCTATATTAGACTTATCAAGTGATGGTCATCAACCTATGATATTTGAAGATTATGAGATAGTTTATAATGGAGAGGTTTATAATTTTCAAGAGATTAGAGTAGAGTTAGAGAAGTATAATTATACTTTTAAATCAGATAGTGATACAGAGGTTATTCTAAAATCTTATCATCTATGGGGTATAGACTCTATCAATAAATTTAATGGTATGTTTGCTATAGCAATTTATGATAAAAAAGATAAAAAACTATTTTTGGCTAGAGATAGAATTGGTAAAAAACCTCTTTATTATACTTTTATAAATAATACTTTTATATTTGCATCAGAATTAAAATCTCTAATGATTTATCCAACATTTGAAAAAATAATTAATAAAGATGCTCTAAATCTATTTCTTTTTTATGGATATATTGTAGCTCCATATACTATCTTTAATGATTGTTATAAATTAGAGGCAGGGAATTATCTTGAGTTTAATCTAAAAGATAGAACTTTAGATATAAATAGCTATTGGTCAATAAAAAAAACTTTTTTAAATAGAGAAATCATAGAAGAAAATGAAAGAAGTTTGCTAGATAGATTAGATAATCTATTAACAAAGGCGGTAAGATATAGAATGATTTCAGATGTCCCTATAGGGTCATTTCTAAGTGGGGGATATGACTCCTCATTAATCTCAGCAATTATGCAAAAGTTATCACCAACTCCAATAGATACATTTACTATTGGTTTTAATGAAAAAGATTTTAATGAAGCTAATTATGCTAAAAAGGTAGCTAAATATTTAGGAACAAACCATCATGAACTATATCTTCCTATCAAAGATGCAGAACCATTGATTTTTGAGATTTCAAAATATTATGATGAACCGTTTGCAGATGATTCTCAAATAGCAACAATGCTTGTGAGCAGATTAGCAAAAGAGAGTGTAACTGTTGCTCTATCTGGAGACGGTGGGGATGAACTGTTTTGTGGATATAGTAGATATGAGAGTGTAGTTAAACAACAACAGTATAAATATATAAGTAAAGTCTATAGTAAAGTAAATAGATTATTTAATATTGATAGATTAAGTTCAAAAATAGATAAAAAATTACCAAAATTATCATATATGTATAGTGATGATACTATTGTTAATTTTAAATATCTCTATACTAATCTATATTTAGATGGATTGGTAAAAGATAATAGTTATAAAATAGATAAAAAATATTTCGATATTATAAATCTATCTAAAAATATTCAAGAAAAGTATATGCTTCAAGATATGATTACATATCTTCCTGATGATATTTTGCTAAAAGTTGATAGAGCCTCTATGGCATTCTCTTTAGAATCTCGAACTCCAATTTTAGATTTTAATATTATTGAATTTTCAATGAATATACCTCACTCTTTAAAATATAAAAATGGAGATAAAAAATATATTTTGAAAAGATTAACACATCAATATATTCCAAAAGAAATTATGGATAGACCCAAAAAGGGTTTTGGAGTACCTGTTTCTAATTGGCTTCATACTGATTTGCACTATTTAATAGATTGTTATTTAAACTATGAGTATATATTAAAACAGAATATTTTTGATTATGAGAAGATTAAAGTTTTATTAAAAGGTTTCGATAATAGAGATATTTATAGTGAAAGATTTATTTGGCATATCATTATATTTCAGTTATGGTATGAAGAATATATGATATAATATTAAAAAATATTAAAAAATATTTAGGAATAAAATATGAGAGTTTTGTTTGTAATTGGCTCAATGTCTTCTGGTGGAGCTGAGAGAGTAGTTAGTGAAATGTCAAATTATTGGGTTAAACGGAACTGGAGTGTCTCTATCCTTACTACTAATAAAACTAAGAATAAACAAGATTTTTATATATTAGATAGTAGAGTTAAACGAATTGATATTACTAGTTTAGGTAAAATGCATAAAGCTAAATATTTTTTTAATCTATTTAGTAATTTAAGAGATAAAATAAAAGAGGAAAATCCTAATGTAGTTATAAGTTTTATGAGTGGTGCTAATACTATAAGCATTATCTCTATGTTGGGATTAAAAACTCCTCTAATTATTTCAGATAGACATAATCCATATACAGATAAAGTAGGGTATTTTTATAAAAAACTATTATACCCATTTAGTGATATATTAGTTCTTCAGACTAATGCTGTAATAGAGTTTTATTCTAAAATAAAAGGATTAAATATAGAGGTTATTCCTAATCCTATAAGTTTATCTCCTATCAAAGAAAAAGATATATCAAAAAATACTCTATCTAAAACAATCTGTGCTATAGGTAGATTAAATATTGCATTAAAAGGGTTTGATTTACTTATAAAAGCTTTTATAAAAATATCACAAAAATATCCAGATTGGAATTTGATAATTTTGGGAGAGGGTAAAGATAGAAAAATATTAGAAAAATTAATAGAAGAGTATTCTTTGCAAAATAGAATAACTTTAGTAGGTAATGTAGATAATCCCAGAGAGATAATAGAAGGTGCAGAGATTTTTGTACTTAGCTCTTTAGAAGAGGGATTTCCAAATGTTTTATTGGAAGCTATGTCTATGGGTTTAGCTCCAATTAGTTTTGATTGTAATTTTGGACCAAGAGAGATAATTGAAGATAATAAAAGTGGTATTTTAGTTGAGTTAGGAAGTATCGATAAATTAAGTAGTGCTATGAGTAGATTGATAGAAAATAAAGAGTTACGAAATAGATTAGGTAAAAATGCACAGATAAGAGTGTCTAAGAGTTTTTATATTGATAAGATTATACAACAGTGGGAAACTCTAATAAATAGAGTGATAAAAAAATAATGGAAGATTTTAAGATAGTTGACAATAATCGAATATTTTTTGTTCTACTTTTTATTATTGCAGTCTCCATAGCAGGAGGATTTTTTGATAATAATATATCTATGTTACTATTACCACTGATTTTTACTCTATTTGGAATAGTCGTGACTTATATATTGAATTTAGAGGGAAATATCAAAAATTCTATATATATATTTTTACTTTTTTTTGGGATATATCTATTTTATAATTTAGTTGTCTCTTTTGGTCTTATACATATATATGGTGTAGAAAATATCAAATCTGATGAGGAGTGGTTCTTTGAAGCATCTAATGATATATACTCCAAGATAAAAAATGGGTATAATTTTTTAGAGGTAGCAGGTGTACAAGAGTATAAAGATACATCAGGGGCTGTTTATCTATATGGTTTCATCTCATATTTAGCAAAAATATATGGTAATAACTCTTTTTTAATACAAAAGGTGGGAACCTCTTTTATTGCCTCTTTGATACCTATGGTTATGTATGGAATTAGTAGATTATATTTTTCTGAAAAAATATCAATAAAAGTTGCTATTATTTATGGATTATTATCTTTTATTCCTTTCTTTTCAAGTACTCTATTAAGAGATACTCATATAGCTTTAATGTTTATTTTGACTATGTATATTATTTTACAAAGATTGTCATTTATAAATTTTTTGATACTTCTTTTTGTATCATTTTACTCCTATTATCTTCGTGAACAGACAGGGATATTTATGATAGGTTTTACATTAATTTACTTATTTGTATTTATACATAATAGTATTCAAAATATATATATAGAGGCTTTTATCTATTTATCTATTCTATCAATTGTGATTATATTAATCTTATATTCAGATAAATTAATATATATGTTTGAACAGATAAGTAGTGCCTCTTCTAAACGGTCATTAGCACAGGCATCATCTAGTTCTATTGGGGCAAAAATTGCCAAACTTCCTTTTGGTTTAAATATACTTACTCTATTTGGTTTTGGTCAGATACAGCCTTTCCCTCCATCTTTAATTTTTATTAAAAACCATAAAGGTATATTTGAACTTCCATATCTAATTGCTGGAATATCTTGGTTTATAGGATGGGGATTTTTATTATATGGTATTTTTAAAGATAATATTTTAAAACAGTTAGATTCCAAATTATTTTTTATGTTTCTATTTTCTATATTATATATTACTTTAATCTCTATTATTGAGTTTAGTCAACGAAGACAGATGGCAGTTTATCCTATACTTTTTTTAGTTATGGTACTTAGTTATAAAAAGATGTCTGTAACAGCAAGAACCAAAATATGGGTAGGCATGATTTTTTCATATCTTATTATGGTATTAATATTTTATTTTATGAAACTATGAAGTAGGGGTTAAATATGAGAATAAAAGTTATGTTTTTTATTGCAACATTAAATGGAGGTGGTGCAGAGAGAGTTACTGTTACATTAATAAGAGAGTTAAATCCAAAAAAATTTGATATTTATCTAGTTTTGGTAAATAAAGAGGGCGTATTTTTTGAATTAATTCCAAATTATGTAAAAATTATAGAATTAAAATCAACTAGAACACTATTTTCCATTATCTCTTTAAGAAAGGTTATTCGAGATATTCAACCTGATATTATATATTCAACACTTTTTAGAACTCATATAGCCATTGAATTATCTATAAAAGGTATTCATTTGAAACCTAAACGAATTTATAGAAGCCCAACCTCTCCAAAGATTTTATTAGAAAGAGGAGAGATTAATAGTTTTATGAGATATTTAATAAGTAGAGCTTATCAAAATGCTGATATGGTTTTAGCACAAACATCAGATATGAAAAAGGAGATTGTTGAATATCACAATATAGATAATAATAAAGTAGTTACTTTTATAAATCCCATAGATAAAGATTTAATTGATAATCAAATAAAAAATAGTTCAAATCCTTTTGATGATAGTTTTATTAATATCGTTGGAGCAGGACGATTATCTTCACTTAAGGGTTTTGATACATTGCTTTATGCTTTTAAAAAAGTTCTTGATAAAAATGATAAATTCTTCCTACATATTATAGGTAGAGATGGAGGTGAGCAGTTAAATTTAGAGAAAATAGCTAATGAGTTATCTATTTCTCATAGAGTTAAATTTTGGGGTTTTCAAAAAAATCCTTATAGATTTTTTTATTATACTCAACTATATATACTCTCTTCACGAAGGGAAGGATTACCTAATACAGTTTTGGAAAATCAATATATAGGTAAACCTATAGTTGCTACACGATGTATATCTTTTATGGATGAGTTAATTGATAATGGTATTAATGGCTGGGTAGTAGATGTTGATGATATTAATGCTTTGAGTAGTGCTATATTAAATTATAAAAAACTGAATATAAAAAATTCAAAGACTAGAAGAGATAACTCTTTGGATATTAATATTTTGTTATTAGATATTATAAAAAGGTAAAATTATGCAAAAATATATAGTTCGTCTTGATGATGCATCTCATACAATGGATAGTATAAAATGGAATAGAGTTTTCAAGATATTGGATAGGTATAATATCAAACCTATTGTTGCTGTTATTCCAAATAATCAAGATGAAAAGATGATAATTGATAAATATAATAACTCTTTTTGGGATGATGTAAGAGATTGGCAGGATAAAGATTATATGATTGCTCTTCACGGTTATATACATAAATATATTACTTCAAGTAGAGGTATTATTCCTATGAATACTCAAAGTGAGTTTGCAGGTGTAGATATAGAAATTCAAAGAGATAAAATCAAAAAAGGTTGGGATATATTTCAAAAGGAGAGTATTTATTCACAAATATGGGTAGCCCCTGCTCATAGTTTTGATAAAAATACACTTCAAGTTTTAAAAGAGGAGACTACCATAGATATTATTTCTGATGGTATATCCTTTTATCCATATTATGAGAATGGTTTCTTTTGGGTTCCTCAACAGTCTTGGCGATTTATTGATAGAAAAGATGGTGTTTGGACAATATGTTTACATCCAAATAGTATGACTGAGAGTAAATTTCAGGAGTTAGAAGATTTTATTCGAAATCACTCTAATGAGTTTATTATTGATATAAAAGTATTGAAAAAAAGATATAAAGGCAGGAAAAAATCAATTAAAGATAGAGTATATTTTATATATTTTTTTATGAAGAGATATTATATTCAATATAAAAATAGAAAATTAAAAATCAAAGAGAAAATATGAAAAAAGATTTACTTATTTTAGGGCCTAGTCCATTTAATAAAGATATTAATCATGCAGGTGGACAGTTGACGGCTATAACTAACTTAGTTAAATATCTTGATACTATTAATTCCTCTTATACTATTATAGATACTTTTAGAAGTACATTCCCCCCACAATCTACAAAAGATAAACTAAAAGGCTTTTGGTATAAATATTTGGAACTCAAAAAAGTTTTGGGACAATCTAATTTTAAAGGAGCTATTGTATTTGTCTCATATGGGTTTGGATATTGGGAGAAGATGTTATTTTCTCTAATTATAGAAAAAAATGGAATAAAAACACTATTTTTTATTCGCTCTGGACATTTTATGCAATCTGTAAAAAATAGAAACTATAGAGTACCTATCAAAAGAGTATTAATGAATAAACTCTCTTATATTGGTCATCAAGGTGGAGATTGGGAAGAATTTTATAAAAGTATGGGTATTAAAGGTGATAAACTTATTAAAATTTTAAATTGGATAGAGATTAATGATTTTAATAAAAGTTTTAATAGTAATAAAATAACTAATAGAGTAACTTTTCTCTATATTGGATGGATGGTAAAAGAGAAAGGTGTTAATGAGCTATTATCAGTTATTTTGGAAAATAGAGATTTAGATAAATTTGATTTTATATTTATTGGTGGGGGTACACTTTTAGAAGAGATGAAACTAAAAACTAAAAAGCTCAATAGAGATAATATAAAGTTTACATCTTGGCTACAACATAATGAGGTAGAGTCATATTATAAAAAATCTGATGTGTTAATATTACCTTCTTATGCAGAGGGATTTCCTAATGTGATATTGGAGGCATTAAATTATGGATTACCTATTATATCAACAGATGTTGGTGCTATATCTGAGAGTGTAATAGATAACTATAATGGTTTTTTAATAAAACCACGAGATAAAGAGAAACTTTTTAGCTCTATTCTAAAGTTAGGAAAATTTAAACAACTAAGAGAAACTTTTTCTATAAATAGTAAAAAGATTTTAATAGAAAATCACAGTATTGAAAAAAATTGTAAAAAAATATTTAATCTATTCTAGGAGTTAAAAATGAAGAAAATTTTATTAGATACTATTATATTTATCTCTATACTATTAATAGTAGCTTGTGATAATAAAGCAAATTTTAATGAGGGAGATAGATTATTGGCATTTCCTACTGCAGAGGGGGGTGGAGCTAATAGTATTGGTGGACGAGGTGGTAGAGTTATAGAGGTTACTAATCTAAATAGTGAAGGTAACGGCTCTTTTAGAGAAGCATGTGAAGCTAATGGAAGTAGAACAGTTGTATTTAGAGTAGGGGGGACAATTGACTTAAAGGGTAAAAATATATTTATCAAAAATGATAATATAACTATAGCTGGACAAACAGCTACAGGAGATGGAATTGAAATTAAAAATGGTGGATTGGTTATTAATGCAAATGAGGTAATTATTCGTTATATTCGTATTAGATTAGGTTGTGCATATAGAGGTCTCGAAGATGCTTTAGATATAGCTTCTCCAAATAGACATGAACGAAAAAAGAATATAATTATTGACCATATTTCTGCTTTTTGGGGTGTAGATGAGACTATGAATGGAGGTTCCTTTTCAGATAATGTTACTCTTCAATGGTGCATTATTGCTGAGGGTTTACACTGTTCTATATATGATAATAATGGTCAGGGTGAAAATTGGAAACCTTGTAAGATATTAGATGGTAAACCTATATGGGCTCATAGTAGAGGCTCTAAAATATCAGAAGATAGTCATAATATATCTTTTCATCACAATTTATTATATAGAAATTATAAAAGAAATCCACTTATTCAAAGTAGTGATGTTGATGTAGTTAATAATGTTATTGTTAATTATCAATATCAAGTTTATGTAGAGACATTTAAGGGAGAGGTGCATAGTAATTTTATAGGTAACTATTTTCGTTCATATATTCATAAGCGACCACCAATTAGAGTTTTTAATACCAATAAAGTTTATAATAAAAAATCTGGTATATATTGTAGAGATAATTATGATAAAGTTTTTAGAAAAGATGAAAATCAGACTCAAACTGATATTAGAGTTATGCATAATCTCTCTAAAGATAAACCTGATGAGAATATAAAAGATATGGACTCTGCATATATCTTCCCTCCTATTAATACACAATCTGTTCATCAAGCATATAATATAGTTTTAACTAATGTAGGTGCAAACTTTCCAAAGAGGGATAGTGTAGATAATAGAGTAATTAATTTTATAAGAAGTGGTAAAGCACCTAATAGTTTTGTCAATAACCCTAATGATGTAGGTGGCTATTCTCGCTTAAGAGGTACTAAAGCTCCTATGGATAGTGACCATGATGGTATGCCTGATAGTTGGGAAAATAGTTATGGATTAAATTCACATGACCCAACTGATAGAAATGGAAGAGAGCTTAGTCGGATAGGCTATACAAATCTCGAAATATATCTAAATAGTTTATTAAAATAATATAAAAAGGAAATTATTATGTATAAGAACAATTTTAATCTATTACGACTATATGGAGCTTTTCAAGTTTTATTACAGCACTCTTTATATTATTTATCAAATGATAATTCAAGGGAGGATAATTATACCTTTTTTATAGGTAATCTAATGCAACAGTTTCATGGGGTTGCAATTTTTTTTCTTTTAAGTGGTTTTTTGATTTTTATGTCTTATGATAAGCATCCAAATATAGTTGATTATACTATTAATAGAGTATTGCGAATTTATCCTGCTTTATATGTTAATATATTTGTATCATTAGTTATCCTTTATATATTTGGGTATTTATATTTTGATTTTGAGTTTTTCTCTTGGTTTATAGTACAAATAACTATGTTTCAGTTTTATAATATTGAGATGTTTCGTGGTTTTGGAGTAGGAGTTATTAATGGGTCACTTTGGACTATTTCTCTTGAGTTAAGTTTCTATATTTTACTTCCTATACTTGTTTTTATATATAATAGAAATATATTGTTAATAATCATTATATTTATATCCTCTTTCTTATTATGGATATATGATATATACTCTAATCATAGTATCATTTATAATAGATTATTACATATATCTATTATTCCTCATCTATTTATTTTTATGATAGGTATGATATATTATAAATATTTTAATACTCTACAAAGATATATCAAAGATAAGTTTTTGATATGGATTTTATTATATCTATTATTTCTTTGTATCTCTAATGATATGAATTTTCATAAATTTATTATCTATTTTATAATTAAATGGTCTCTATTCTCTCTTGTTGTTTTCTCCTTTGCTTTTTCTTGGAGAGAATTAAGTTATAAATTACTAAAAGGTAATGATTATACTTATGGAATATATATATATCATATGCTAATTATAAATATATTTGTAACTATGGGTTTTGTAGGAGATATAAAATATTTGATATATATTATATTACTTAGTATTTTATTTGGTATTTTAAGTTGGTATCTTATTGAGAAGCCATTTTTAAAATTAAAAAAACATAGTCTATTTAATGAATTAAAAAATAAAAAGGAAAACAGTGAAACAGTTAATACAAAGTTTTAAAACAGGAGAGTTAGGTCTATTTGAAGTCCCTGCTCCAATATGTCAAGCAAATGGTATATTAGTAGAGACAAGTGTCAGTTTAGTTAGTGCAGGTACAGAAAAAATGTTGGTAGATTTTGCCAAAAAATCAATATTATCAAAAGCTAAAGATAGACCAGATTTAGTTAGACAGGTTGTTGGTAAGATGAAAAAAGAGGGTATTAAAAATACACTTGAAAAGGTATTTACAAAATTAGATACACCAATTCCACTGGGATATAGTTTAGCAGGAAAAGTAATTGAAGTTGGTTCAAATATAAGTGGTATTAATATTGGAGATAGAGTCGCTTGTGGTGGGGCAGGATATGCTAACCATAGTGAGATAAATTATGTACCCAAAAATTTAATGGTCAAAATTCCTAATGATGTAGATGATATTGATGCCTCTTTTGTAACAGTTGGTGCAATTGCTCTGCAAGGTATTCGTCAATGTGAACCAAAACTTGGTGAGAAAATTGCTGTTATTGGATTAGGACTTTTAGGGCAATTAAGTGTTCAATTACTTAAAGCAAATGGATGTAAAGTCATAGGTAGTGATGTTGACCCTGATAAAATAGCATTAGCAGATAGTTTAGGTGCTGATGAGGTTTGTCATGCTAGAGATTTGATTAAAAAAGCCAATGAGTTTACCAATGGATATGGAGTTGATGCAGTAGTTATAACAGCTTCAACTTCATCAAATCAGCCAACTATAGATGCTGCCCAAATTTCAAGAATGAGAGGACGGGTTATTTTTGTAGGAATGGTTGGTATGGATATTCCACGAAATGAGTACTATAAAAAAGAGATAGATATTCGTCTCTCTATGGCATATGGTCCAGGGAGATATGACCTTGAATATGAAGAGAAAGGGATTGATTATCCTTATGATTTAGTTAGATGGACAGAACAGCGAAATTTTGAAGCTTTTTTGGGATTGATAGAAGAGGGAAAAATTAATCTCAAAGCATTATTAACACATTCGTATGATTTTGATGATGCTATGAGAGCTTATGATTTATTGGAAGGGAAAATTCAAGAGAAGTATCTAGGTATAGTTCTTAAATATAAAGGAAATCTTGATTTAGATAAACATAAGATAGTTAAACGAACTAATAGACTCATTGGTAGTACCAGTGTTAATATTGGATTAATTGGAGCAGGGAATTTTACTAAATCTGTTATTTTACCAAATCTCAAAAAGGTTAGTGGATATGAATTGGTGGGTCTATGTACTGCTACAGGTGTGAGTGCAGAGGGAACAGGTAAAAAATATGATTTTAAATATATCACGACAAATAGTGATGAGATATTTACTAATAGTGATATTAATTCTATCTTTATTACAACTCAACATAATCAACATGCTCCTTTGGTGATAAAAGCGATAGAGAATAAAAAACACTGTTTTGTGGAGAAGCCATTGTGTATATATGAAGAGGAGTTAGAAAAAATTTATGAACTTTATAGTGGTGATAGTATTGTACAAGTTGGATTTAATAGACGATTTTCACCTATGATAGAGGAGATGAAAAGACAATTAAATGGAGTAGTCTCTATAAACTATAGAATTAATGCAGGAGTAATTCCTAAAAGTGTATGGATACAAGATATAGATATAGGAGGAGGGCGAATTATCGGTGAAGTCTGTCATTTTATTGATACGAGTAGTTATTTAATTGGTAGTCAAGTGGTATCTGTTTATGCCACTACTATTAAAAAAAGTGACCAATCTATTCCAGATGAAGATAATGTTAATATTGTACTCAATTATGCTAATGGTAGTGTAGCCACAATTTCCTATTATGCTTATGGAGATAGTACTATGCCAAAAGAGTATATAGAGGTATTTTCTAATGGTATAAGTATGGAGATGCATGATTTTAGGGAGTTAATTATCTATAGTGGAGGAAAAATTCATAGAAGTAAGTCTGCTAATCAAGACAAAGGTTTCCAAAATGAGCTTAAAGCTTTTCAAAATGCTGTAAAAAGAGGAGTTCCTGCCATATCTTTTGAGTCTATTTATAATACAACAAAAACCACATTTAAGATTTTAAAATCTATAAAAAAAGGTGAATTAATTAATGTTTAATAAAATTTTAAGATTTTTTAATACTATTAAATTTCTAAAATTAAAACAGATAAATTATAGATTATACTATTTGATTAGGTCAAAATTTAGAAAAGTAGTAGGGATAAAACCTCTGCTTTCTATAAATTCATATACATATCCATTGCAATTACAAAATAGCATACATATTATAGATAGTTATTTAGGAGATAACTCTTTTTGTTTTTTGAACTTATTAAAAAAATTTGAAAAAGAGATAGATTGGAATTATGCTAATTATGGTAAATTATGGAGATATAATCTAACCTATTTTGATTTTTTATCTCAAAATCATAAAGATAGTCTATTTCTGATAGAAAATTTTATTGATAATAATATCCAAGATGGATTAGAGCCTTTTCCTATTAGTTTAAGGGGTATAAATTGGATTAAATATATCTCTTATCATAATATCAAAAATAAAAAAATAGATAATAGTTTATATGCACAATATTATATACTATTAGATACTTTAGAGTACCATTTGTTGGGTAATCATCTATTAGAAAATGCTTTTTCTCTATTATTTGGAGCTTATTATTTTCAAGATGAAAAATTTTATAATTCTGCCAAGATAATTTTATTAGAGCAGTTAGAAGAGCAGATATTAGATGATGGTGGACATTTTGAATTAAGTCCAATGTATCATCAAATAATGTTATTTAGAGTTCTTGATTGTATTAATCTTATTAAAAATAATAGTTGGAAAGAGAGAGAATTATTAGAGTTTTTAACTATTAAAGCTGAAAAAATGTTTGGTTGGCTAAAAGCTATTAGCTATAAAAATGGAGATATACCACTATTAAATGATAGTGCAAATTGTATTGCACCTACAACAGACCAACTATTTAAATACTTTGAAAATTTAAATTTAAGAGTAGAAAATTTAAAATTATCCGATAGTGGATATAGAAAAATAACTAAAGATAGATATGAGTGTGTAGTAGATATTGGAAATATTGGAGCAGAATATATAGCAGGACATGCTCATGCTGATACATTTAGTTTTGAACTTAGAATTGATGGTAAACCTTTTATAGTAGATACAGGAATATCTACTTATGAGAGTTGTAATAGAAGAGATATTGAACGCTCAACAACTTCTCATAATACAGTAGAGGTAAATGGTAGAAATCAGAGTGAGGTTTGGGGTGGTTTTAGAGTTGCCAATAGAGCAAATATTATAGATATAAAAGAATTAGAAAATATGATAGAGTCAACACATAATGGATATGGAAATATTCTACATACTCGTCAGTGGATTTTTAATAAGGATAGTATTATTATTAGAGATAATCTAACTCAAGAAGCTAAAGCTATTGCACGATTACATTTTCATCCTAATATTACCAAAGAGGATATTTCAAGATATATAGATATAGATGATAGTTGGGAATTTGGAGAGTACTTCTACTCTCCAGAGTTTAATATTAAACTAACTGCAATAGTTGTTGTTATTAAATTTACTAATTATTTAGAGATAAATATTAAATGTAATAAGCTCTAAATATTGGGTTACACCCATTTTAAAATATATAACTATGCTATAATTACCTAAAAAAGGTTATTGAAATGAAAAAAATACCTTATGGTCTAAGTAATTTTAAATTATTAAAAGAAGAGGACTATTTTTTTATAGATAAAACTAAATATAT
>Ga0256913_10000594_pt1 | contig 18780 bp, 10 predicted proteins | sample Axial_MatmetaG_FD_185970 | JGI IMG/M metagenome (GOLD analysis project Ga0256913, IMG submission 185970) | Deep-sea worm associated microbial mat communities from Axial Seamount, Juan de Fuca Ridge, Pacific Ocean - Axial_Mat | ecosystem: Environmental > Aquatic > Marine > Oceanic > Microbial... | reverse complement strand
TAAATTATGCGGAAGTTTTCAAGCCGTTTGCTGAACCGTTAAACGGATTAAGGGAGAAATTGATAGAATATAAATTGGCTAATCCTGAAGATTTGAATTCGGAAAGTGCCAAGAAATTTTTTATTAATTTAATAAGATTTGATAGCAACTCAATTTCAACTGCTTTTTCATCTGTAATAAATTTTGCAAGTAATTTGATTATTGGCATATTTTCGGTTGCATTCATAACATTTTTCTTTTTAAAGGATAATCATATGTTTACTAATATCATAACTTCAATAGTACCTGAAAAGTATGTTGATAAAACAAATAGTATAATAGATGAAGTTAGTAATTTACTAAGAAGGTATTTTTCGGGCATTGCTTTACAAATATTAATTCTTATGACATTTGTTTTTATTGTATTGACGGTTTTGGGTATAAAAGATGCCCTTATTATTGCCTTTTTTGCTGCTATAATAAATGTGATACCTTACATCGGACCTATAATAGGTGCGGTTTTTGGGATTTTCATAGTGATGACCAATAATCTGGGAATGGATTTTTATGATGTTATCCTTATCAAACTAATTGAAGTTGTCTTGACTTTCATGAGTATGCAGATGTTGGACAATTACATTTTGCAGCCTTTTATTTATTCAGAGAAAGTTAAAGCGCATCCTCTTGAAATATTTATTGTGGTTTTGGTAGGTGCTAAGATTTACGGTATAGTGGGAATGGTATTGGCTATACCTGCTTATATCGTTTTGAGAGCAATCGCAAAAGTATTTTTTAGTAACTATCGTGCAGTTCAAAAAATAACTAATAAGAGTTAATAGTTATTTGCTTATTTAAGTTGCAATTAGTGTTATAATCAAAAGTTTTAGTATGATATACCTGTCATCAAAACTTAAATTTTAAACCCACAGACGGTAATATTGGCAGTTGATTAACTCTGGTATATCTTATTCTGTCAAAATAAAAGATATTTGCCCTGTTATATACATTTATAATACTGGCATTGATATCAGCTTTTACATGTTTGGAAAAATTAATGGTTTTCTGCAGTGATAAATCCAATCTGTGATAATAGGGGAGTCTGCCGCCATTTCTTATTGAAGAATATATGATACCCAGATCGTCAGTGTTTGCTGAAGTGTAATCAGTTTCCAAGCCGTCATTAAAGAATAACTGATTATAAAATCCTTGAGTTTTAGTAAAAGGGAATCCTGACCCCATATTCCATCTGATTCCTATTTGCCATGAATAATCTTTACCGAAATTGTAGTTTGTGAATAAATTAATATTATGTCTTCTGTCGAAAACCGTAGGATATACTTGTTCTCCGTCATTTCTATCCACAAATCCAAGCGAATATGTTAACCAAAAATAAAGATTCTTCAATTCATATTTTCCTGTGAAATCTATTCCGTAAGCATTTCCTGTTTCTACAACATAGTTAGGATCAGAGATTGTCCTTTTATTTCTGTTGATTACAACCAATTGGTCAAAGTATTTATAATATCCTTCGACATTAATCTCCAGGTTTTGCAACAAGTCATATTCAACGCCTAATATAGCGTGATATGCACTTTGAAGTTTGTTTTTAGTATATCCTTTTTCCACATAAGAATAAACATTTTCTTCAGGGCTGGATACAAAGCCGATAAAATAATTAACGACATCCAAATCATTGGTTGTACTTATAATATTCTGAGTGTATTTACCTCCGGAGCCCTTTATTCTTATATCGTCATTGATATTGTACTTAAAATTCAGTCTGGGTTCAAAACTAACATCACCAAGGGAAGCATAATAATTAATTCTTGCTCCGGGTTCAATTATTAAATCAGACCATTTTTTTCTGAATTTTAAAAATCCGCTTAGATTGGTCGTGTTTTGAAATTCCCGTATTGATTGCCTGAATATATTATCAAATGAAAAATCGGTATGAACCGTATTTATTTCCACTCCGTATTCCACCTTAAAGTCGTTGGCGAAATATGAAAAATTAAATTTGCTTGTAAAATCATTCAACTGGCTGTATCTTCGTCTTGCATCAAGTCCGATAATCTCAGTAGTGTAACTGGAATATCCGAATAATGCATCTATAATCAAACTGCTGGAGCCGGGAATAATCCTGAAATTCATTCCTCCTCCAATATTGTCCCATCCAAGTTTTGTGATTTTGGGATTGTTGTATGTGTCACTAAAATTGAATCCGAAAATATTAACCTTGCTGCCTCCTCCGAGATTAATAGAGATTTTGCCATAAAAATCCTCAAAAACATAAGGTAAACCTATCGAATCTTTTTTATCAATATATGGATATAAATAATCTGATGTTTTATCAATAATGGATTTTTTAGCAGATAACAGATATGAAGCATTAAATTCGCTATCGTTTTTAAGTTTTATTATAGGTCCTTCTATTGAAGCTTTGACTAAAAAAGGATTGACTCCGATATTTCCCCCAAAATGTTTTTTGTTTCCGTCTTTGGTTTTTATATTGACTATTGCGGATATCCTTCCCCCGTTTTCTGCATTGAATCCTCCTGTTAATACGTCAACATTTTGAATCGCTTCCGACTCAAATACAGAAAAAGCACCGATAGAATGAAAAGGATTTATGATGGTCAAACCATCAAGGGTTATTTTATTTTGCACCGGTGATCCTCCTCTAATATACAGTTGCCCTCCCTGATCACCCGTTGAAATAATACCCGGAACCATCTGCAGGTATTGGATGATATCAGCTTCACCCCCTATAGACGGGAGTGATTGAAGTTGTTTTTGTGTGATTTGTAATTTTGATACCTGGGTTTCGCTTTTTCTTCTTTCCTTGTGAGCGGTAATATCAATAGCTTTTAAAGTAATGCCTTCAGGATCAAGTAATATTTTTTTATATATAATCCCCTGTTTTAATTCTATAGTTTCTTCAAAAGGCTTGTATCCGATATATTTTACTTGCAAAGTATATTTGCCCGGTGGTATATTTGATATGGTAAAAAAGCCATCCAGATCTGTAGATGTCTGGAACTTTGTATCTTTCAAGCTGACACTACTGTAAATTATAGCTTCTCCTGATTCTTTATCGTATATATTCCCTCTTAAAATCACTTTTTGACCATTAACGGAAATGATCGAAAAAAGTAATATCAATAAAATTCCAATTCTATGTAAAATCATCTATACTCTATCTTTTTATTCTAAATCGTTTCGTTTTATATATTGCTTAGTGTCTAAAAAACACTTTATTTTAATTCCTCCCAAAGTCTGACTGCATTATTATCAAAACTATTTTTCAATTCCTCATAAAACCCTTCAATCTGACTTTGTTTGACATTCCTTATATTGGAATCATTCCTTTTGCTGTACAATTCATAAAACCATGTCGGATTGTTCTTTTCTCCTTGGCAATTGGAATGCAAAAGTACAAAATCATTATGAGCAAGTGACGGTATATAAAATATAAATTTGATATTTCGCTGGTTATTTTGTTCTATTCTGTCATAAAACCATATTTCATAGGGTGGGGCGGTTGGTTCGCTTTCCCTTGTTATAATTTCGGATGGCATTCCGTATTTCAGATATATATATCCCCGGTCGGTTTCAAAACCATATCCCAACTGGGATCTGAATCTTTTGTCAACGGCTTTTGCATATCTCATATATTCGGTATATGCACCGTAGGGATCAATATTGTTTTTATCATACCAAAATCGCCATAAAAAATATCTTGCTGCATTTGTATTCTTCGATGTGATAATATCATTTATTGATACGGAATTGGTGGCTTTCATCAATGGAACCATTGCCTTAAGTGAATAATAGAGACTGTCCTCGGGCAATTTTTTTGCAAATGAATTCTTAAACCCGGTAGAGGCATAATTGCTTTTAATATTTTCGACAGGATTACTTCTTTGAAAATTGGTATATTTAGATGCTATCACATTTCCTTGAGCATTGAATATTTCGGCTTTCAAATGATAATTTCCCGATTGAAGTCCTTTTATGTCCAGTCTGGTTAAGAGTGGATATAGAGCTTTGTTTTGAAGGACTGTTTTTTGATTAAGTAATTGAATATTTAATTCATCATTTTTAAAACCTTTATTTATCGTAAGGATAATATACTTATCATCAGGTGTTTTATCAAGATTATAAAGTTCCATATACAGCCCCAGAGTATCTATATTATTTGGAAGATAATGAAATAATACCGGTTCGAGATAATAACCATTTTTTACAAATGGATTGTTGGGGTTATCGCTTTTTTTTATATTTGCCAACAGCTGAATGTCAGAAATGCAAATATTGTTTTCATCGAGATCTACAGTGAACGGATTTTTGTACTTGAAAACATTATTGCCATCATTGATATCTTTGGCGATAATCTCAAGGATATAATCCCCTTTTTCGATTCTGAACCTTCTGAGTCCAATGAAGTCTTCAGGATTTTTGGATAATGGTCCGGTTAACGTAAATTTATCAAAATTAACTATATTTTCTCCTTGTTTTATCAATACTGTAAAATCTACTTTTGCTTGTTTTGAATTATTTACCTCAATGTATTTTACCGTATTTCCAATTACTTGTATATACAATTCGATATACTTTGTGTTTTTATATTGAAATGCCGAATGAGTGATGCTGATATCAAGTCCGGAAATATTGGTGGAGAAAAACAAAAAAATAAATAATAAATTAATAAGGTATATTTTTTTCATTTTTATTTGTGTTAAGAAGTTGTAAAGAAAATAAATTTTCTCTTATGGTCATATGCAACCACAGTGTATCCATATTTACTTTATCAACGAATATATCAGATAAAATGCTGTCTGAAACCAGTATATTTTCTTTAAAAATATAATTTGTTATTATAGGATCTCCATAAATATTTGTTTCAATGTAGTTGTCATCATACAATTTGAGATATGCTCCTTCTAGAGTATATGTAATCCGTCCGTTTCTAGCAGCATTTCTTATAATCCAACTGCCTTGCAATTTTTTATTTAGATTATCTTTATTTGAACAAGAACTCAAACCGGTTATAATTAAAACAAAAAAGATAAAGGAGGTTTTTAAATAACTAATCATCTATATCATTTTTAATAATACAGCAACTGATTTTTGAATTAAAATATTGTGTTTTACCGGTAAAACCTTATTAATCTGAGTTCGATTATTAATTTGTTTGAAAAAACCTTTGAAATAGTTGGATTTGAATAATAAAAAATGAAAAAATGGCGGAGAAATAACCTTGGAATATATAAAAAAAGAGTTTACCGCTAGGCAAACTCTTTACAACTATAATTTTAATTGATGCGATTAATCTTCATCTGCCAAAGGCGGTATCCTCAATACTTGTCCGGGATAAATTAGATTAGGATCTTTAAGCATTGGTTTATTGGCTTCAAAGATAACATCATACTTCATAGCATTGCCATAATGAGCTTTTGCTATTTTTGATAATGAATCTCCGCTTTTGACCTCATAAAAAACAGCTTCAGGTTCAGGAACAACTACCTCTATTTCATCAACAACAGTAGCTACACCATTGACATTTCCCAAGGCTAAAATCACTTTCTCTCTGATATCTTGTGATTCTACTGTACCTGATACTTTTACAGTATCATTGTCGATATCAACATCAAAGTCTTTGATTTCCAAGCCTAAGCCTAATACTGCTTCTTTTAAAGCTATAATTTTATCAATTTTTGCAGCTTCATCGTTTTTTTCGGCTTTGTGTCCAAAAACTTTTGCTCCTGCATTTTTTAAAAAAGAAAAAAGTCCCATAATAATTTTTTTTTGTTTTAAATATAATAATTTGTCAATCTATCAACACAACTAAAATAAAATTAGTTCAATATAATACTGATAAAAAATGTTAAAATTAAAATGAGAAAAAATGTTTTCTCTCGCCACATGCTGTTTTAGCAAAATATCCAAGTCCCCAATTTAATTCAAAAGATAATTGAGCGATTAATGGATTAGTGGTCGCATAATTTTCGTATGGTTCTGTTTTATAAGGATTAACAGGATATCCGTTGTCTTTTCCTTCTTGACTTAAAATATCGTTAAAAGCATATTCGATTCTTATTCCTAAAGTTCCTGTGAAGGCTTTATTTCCGAATACATACCAACCGAATCCCAAAACAGCTGACGGATAAGAATCTATATAAAACTGTTTTGAATCAACATCATTGTTTCTGAAACTTGCAACTTTGGAAAATTTTGGACCTATTTCCATATAGTTTATTGTTCTGTATAGCCTGTATAAGACATAGAGGTCATAAGTTTTCCATTTAACGTCAACCGGTGTATATTTTACATCGGTAACTTCATATGATTGATGTGCTGAATTCATCATCAAATCAAATGTGAATCCATGGATGTAGCCAAAGTTGATAGCAAATTTTGCTCCATATCCAAAACCTGTATTTACCTGTTGATTGAGATAGGATTCCGACATTGCATTATTGTTGATTAACAATGTTGGTCCCCATGCTCCTTTGATACCGGCATCAAACCACAATTCCTGTGCATTTAGTGAAAAAGAAAAAATAACGAAAAGCAATAAAATAGTTTTTTTCATAAATTATATTTTTAATTATTAATAGCAATCAAGACATAATTTAACTATTGTCTGATTTTTCTGTGCGTAAAAATATAAAAAATGTGATTAATGAATAATAATCTTTAGGATTTATTAATATTTTTTGTTAAAATATTTATATCGAGAAAAGTTTTATTCTTTCCTAAAATAAAAAATATATAATAAATCAAAATGGCCATTATTACTCCTAGAAATGATCCGAATGCTACATCCTCAATAAAATGCTGGGCTAAATAAACCCTTGATAGTCCAACAAAAACAGCTAATAATAAATATATGATCTGCCAACTTCTGCTTTTGGTTGTCAGCATTAATAAAGTGAATATTGCAAATGCGGCAAATGTATGTCCGGATGGGAAACTATTATGACCTGTATGATATTGCATATCTTCGATTCCTTTGAAGTTCACGTTTTTCAAATACTTATAGAAATATGTTAAAGGCCTGGGATGCTTGAAATAAGATTTTAATGCATAAGAAATAAAAGGCATTAAAACTCCTAATGCCATTATCGAAAAAGATACTCTCGATTTTTTTATCAAATAATAAAGGATGAAAAAGATAAAGATATAATACTCTCCTAATTTTGTTATCGCTTCAAAAAATATATTCAATGCATTGCTTCTGTGATTGTCAAACCAAAAAATACCGAATCCCTTGATTTCTGTAAATGTTAATATCAAAGCTAATATTAAAAACCAGAGATATAAATAAAAAAACAGTTTTTTGCTTTTCAGATATTTTAATAAATCAGACATTTTGCTCTTCGGTTTTGTTCTTTTTAAATAATTTGGCGGTGAATTCTGTAATATCCAATATTTTGGAATCCGCCAATGCCTTTAAAGTTAGAAAGATACTTACCGGCATAAGCACAATAACCGGCAACCATGCATTGAAAATAGGGTTGAAAAAACCTCCCCGGTTGAATTTTTCACCTGATATGCTCAATAAAATAAATATTGTGAAAAACAATATGGCAAATAAAACGGGATAGCCATAACCTCCTTTTCTGATAATTGATCCTAGAGGAGCACCGATAAATAAAAATACAAGGCAGATAAATGCCCAACTGTAGATTTGATTCAAACCCAATATCCAGTAATCCCTGTATCTTTTAAATCTTTTTATGCTGGCTATACTGCTTATCATTCTGTTTTTTTCATAATTTATGGATTCTGTTGCAGATTGGATGATTTCATCATTTCTGTCAGCAAATAAATCAACAAATGTTTCAACCTTACTGTAATATATACTGTCTTTTTGTTTATAAGTATTGCTGTATGTCTTTTTACTTTGGGCTTTTTGAACAGAGCTTAATTTCTTTTTTATTTTTGCCTTTGCCAATCTCAATTCCTTTATATCCTCATGGGTTTTAATTGATTTGGATTTCTTTTCCGGTTTTTTGTCTTGGATTTCGTCATCCATAAGTCTCATGAATGTTGGTTTCATCCATTTTTGTTGTCTTTTTATCTTGTTATTAAATGTATCAATCTCCGTTATCAATTGCATGGAATTCATCAAATCCCTCCTTTTGGTGAAAAAATGCCCGGATCCTCCTTTCTCGAATTCAGACATATCAAATGCTTTCTCCAAGACATTAAAATGCGTTCTCATCAACGGATAGGTTTTGTTCTTTTTGTTATTCCCGGATTTTTTTTTCTCGACATACTGATATCCGTCATATAGTTTCATTATAAAAAACTTGCCGTCATCTGTAGTGAATATTTCTCCTTTATCGGCTGTTGTTATATTAAATTGCTCCCTTGTTCTGTCTGTGTAATTGTATATTTTTATATCTTCTATATGTCTCCCGTCTTTGTGTTTTTTATTGACCTGTATCGCATATCCGTTAAAATCCTTATTAAATACTTTTTCTTTGATATTAAGTGTCGGTTTTTTTCTTTTAATAGATGTAAATATTTCAAGAAACTTATATGCGGATTTGGGCTTGAAGTAATTGGAAACCGAAACCGATAAAATAAAAGTTATAACAGCTATGATGAATCCGGGCAGCATACTGCGAAATAATGAAATTCCTGCCGATTTCATACTTGATAATTCATATTTCTCTGACAGATTTCCGTAAACCATTACAGAGGAAATAAGTATGGTTATTGGTATTGCCATCGGAACAACCGTAATGCTGTAATAAAAAAGCAAATGAATAAAATCAAATATCGTCAAACCCCTGCCCGCAAATTCATCAATATATTTCCACATAAATTGCATCACTAATACAAATTCTGCAATAAGAAAAGAAATAATGTACGGGGAAATAAAACTTCTGATTATATATTTGTCTAGTATCTTCAAATGCAATTTCATTTTTACTGTAAATATAAACGTATATATTTATGTAATCTTGTTATTGAGTAAAAAATAATTTATTTGATATTACTATGCAGTAATATTTAGCCCTCGTATTTTGAAAAAGTCTCTTTCCTTAACCCGAATAATAAAAACCTATAAAAAGGAAGCCGGATTATTTGAATGAAATTGTCAATTCCATATCCCTGTCAACAATGAATTTTGCATCTTCAAAATCAGGTGGTCCGAAAAAACCCTTGGCATTATTGGAAGCTGCTGTTTTTTCTGTAGGAATATGGAGGAAATTGAAATCTATCTTACCATTATTATTCTCATCATGGAGAACTGATACTGCATATATTCCATTTGGTATATTGTTAAAAGTTATTATTGATTTCCCATTGACTATGGAAGAATACTTTTGAGCAATATTTTTCTTAGGGAAAGTAGAAGGATCACTATGCAATGAAACTATCAATTGTCCCGAATCATTGTTTATACCCGTAACAAAAACCGTAAGTTGATTATTCCAATCGCTAATTGGCGCAGATGTAATTAAAAGTGTGAAACACAATAATATATTAATCATTACTTAAATAATTAGTTTATTTTAATCAGTTTTTTTATGTAAATTGAATTTCCTTTTGTAACTACTAAAATATAAATTCCCTTTTTAAAATCACTTGTATTTATTCGTATTTTTGTCAATTTTTCATAAATGCTTTTGGAATAAACCTTTTTTCCTTCTTCGGTAATCAACAAGATGTTAGTTCCTCTTTTCAGGTGATTATTATTGGTAGAAATTAATATTTCATTATCAAAGGGATTTGGAGATATTATCAGATCCAATTTGTTATTTATATTATTGATAGCATTCGGTTTGAATACTTCGTTTGTATAAACAGTATCAACCAAAAATGTATCTACGGAATATGCAGTAATCATAAATCTGTACAAAGTATCATAAGCGAGATCATCTACTTTTAAATTGTAAAATGTATCGGTTAAACCCGTAATAAGAGGTATGTATTCACCAATACCTTCCTTTTGAGTAAGTATATTATAAGCTAATGGTCTTCCTTCATCATAATTGTGTAAAGTCCATTTGACCGGAGTATTAAAATCCCAGCCTTCTGATGGTGCTATAATTTCGATATCAGGAAATTCGTAGATATGCAATAATTCTGCAAATCCTTTGCCGTCAACATGTTTTCCATTTACTAAACCTTCAATTTTAATAGGACCTTCATAAAAAGGAAATGGAATTTGGGGTTCACAATTGGGATTTTGAATTTCAATAATCAAATTCATTTTTAACAGTTCTTCCACAATTCTGAATTTCCTTCCGTAAATCCTTGAGGAATCCGGGGAATAAAAATATCCTAAATGTTCAATTTTGAAATTTGATGTATTATGGAAACTTGAATCATTTATATAACAATTAAAGGATTTGTATATAGAACTGTCGGGTAATAAATTATCTGTTGTAAAAATATTCCATGTATTAATATCCATTCCATTTGAAAGCTGAATACTGAACCATTCGTATTTTTCGCCGACTTCAGGATGAAAGTTGCCATATTGTTTATCAAACCATCCTGTTCCTGAGACATTTTCAGTAATTCCAGGAATTGTTATACTACCGGAAATTTCCATTCCTGTAAATGAATAATAATATGTATAATTATTAATTCCCTGATACAGAAAGCCTGTGTCTGCCAAAATCAAAGGTTTTTTAATTACATTCATATCCAAGTCAATTGCAGTAGAGGGGGAATGAGCCTTCAAATTGTATTGAAATGGGATTAAAATTCCTTGATTATCGGTTTTTGTTGTCCACGTTTCAGTATGAGTGAAAAGATTCGCTTTGATTTCTAAATGTTCCTCAGAGTTAACAATATAAATTACCGGACTTGCATTAGGAAAAAAATCACCTGTTGTTTCATTGGTTATATTGAATATTCTTAATCCGTCAAATGATAAAGTGTCTCTGTAAAAAAATGTTAACATTACAGTATAATCATTACCGGTTTCTTCTCCTTTTAAATGAGAAAATACATACCACCATTCGGTAGGTTCATTAATATGCCGTCCTTCATCTTTGGGGAAAGAAATTAAACTGTTTTCAGGTATGTAAGGATAATTTTTCCAGCTTTGAGAATATATATCATTAAATAATAGAAAAAACAGTAAAAATAGTATATAAATTTTCATAGGAATGTTGTTAGACATATCTATTTTATTTAAATTCATAAACGATTCTTAAAAATATATATTATTATTCTTCATTCAAATCGCTAGGACTAATACCAAATCTTTCTTTGAATTTACGACTGAAATAAGCCGGACTTTCAAAACCTACGTCATAACTGACCTCTAAGATGGTTAGAAACTTTTTCTTTTTTAATATAGAAAATGCTTTTTGAAGTTTAATTTCTCTAATAAATGCAATAGGCGTTAATCCTGTATATTTTTTTATTATTCGCTCTAATTGTCGATTGCTATAGTTAAGATGGTTTGCCAGATCAGCAACGGAAAAATTTGTTTTATTAATATTTAAAGTAACTGCTTCTTCAGCCTTCTTTAACAGAACTTCTTCCACTGATATATTGGATTCTTCTATTGAGTATAAATTTTCTTTATCCCATTTGTCTCTATTATATTTATTCAAGAGTAAATTATGAATTCTTACAAGTAATTCCTTTACACTAAAAGGTTTTGTAATGTAGTCGTCAACGCCTAATTGAAATCCTTTTAATTTATCCTCTTCGAGCGTCCTCGCAGTAAGCATAATGAATGGAATTCTTTTCCAATTAGGATTTTGTTGCACTATTTTTTTGAATTCAAATCCATCCATGTTAGGCATCATCACGTCAGAGGTGATTATATCAAAATGTTCCTTTTTTAGAATTCTCAATGCTTCTTCTCCATCAGGAACAGCTTTAAAATCATAACTTTCTCCAATGATTTGTTGCAAATAGTGGTTCATTTGAATTTCGTCTTCAACGATTAATACCTTAGGTTTTTTACCTTCTATTAAAACAGGTTTGAAATGTGGTAAATTAGCGGTTTTGATGGAAATAGCTTTTTTTGTTAAGCCTTCTTGATGACGAATTGTTTTAGCTGCTTTTTTTAGAGGCAATGTAAAGGTAAAGTTGCTAAATTCTCCAAATACACTTTTTACTTCTATTTTTCCTTTTAGAGCGTTAGCAAATTCCTGAGCAATAGAAAGGCCTATTCCGGCACCACCTAAAATTGGTTCACTACTATGTTCTGACTGATAATAGCGATTAAATATTTTAGGTAAATCATCTGGGTGAATACCTTTACCGGTATCTTTTATTTCAAATTTTAAAAGCTTTTTAATTTTAGTTACTTTCATTGAAACACTTCCTTTGGAGAATGAATATTTCATTGCATTAGAAATCAAATTATTCAATATTTTTTCGAATTTTTCAATATCTAAATCAACAGTTAAATCTTTATCAATTTCAAAGGAAAAGTTTGTTTTTATTAATTTAAAATTTGCAAGAGATTGGAATGAGGAGAAAATCCTATTGCATAGATTGTATAAATTGACAGGAGTTTCATTTAGTTTTAGTTTGCCTGATTCAAGTTTTGAAAGGTTTAATATTTCATTTATAAGATTCAACATTTTTTTACTATTTGACTTCATTAGTTTTAATTCCGCCAAGTCAGTTGTTTTTTTTGTTCGTTCAATCAATCCTTCTAACGGAGCGAGGATAAGAGTAAGTGGAGATCTTAGTTCATGAGAAATATTAGCAAAAAAACGATTTTTAGCTTTGTCAAGGGATTTTAGTTTGATATTTGTTTGCTTTCTTCTTTGAAGATTTATGAAAACAAGTATAGCTGTTAAAAGTAGTAAAAAGGCTATTATTGCTGTTGCAATATTTTGATATTTTTGGTTCAGTATTTTTGTGTTGTTTAGATCAAGTTGAGTTTTTTGAAGTTCCAGTTGTGCTTCTTTTTCTTTAACCTGATATTTTATCTCCATTTCAATAATTTGTCTTCTTGAATCTTGGGCATCAAGAGAGTCGGATAAAATATTGTGTTTGTTGTAATTGTATGCAGCATTTTTAAAATCACCTATTTTTTGATAAGCTTTCGCTATTTCTACGTAACTATCAGATAATTGTCCATAAATATTGTTTTCAATGTTCAATTTAATAGATTTTTTCAAATGTTCAATTGCATTGATATAATCATTCTTAGCCATTAAGGAAGCTGCAATATTTTGATAACATGCAGATAAGTATCGTTCATCTCCGAAATTTTTAATCAAAACCAAAGCTTTTTTGTAAAAATAGATAGAAGAATCTTGTTTATTTAAACTGTGGTAACAAAACCCTAAAATCATATATGCTTCTGCAATATTTTCAGTTGCTCCCACTTGATTTGAAATTTTAATTGCTTCATATTCATTTTCAATTGCTTTGTCAAATTGACTTTGTTGAGAATATATAAAACCGATTCTTGCTATTGTGATAGATGTTCTATATATATCTTTAGATTCATTATTTAGTTTTAATGCTTTTTTATAATAATACAGAGCGTTTTTATAATTCTCTAGTTTCTCATGAATATAGCCAATATTATACAATGAAGAGGACATTGCAAATAAATGATTTAATTTGTTTGAAATATCGAGACATTTTAAATAATGCTCTAAGGCATTTTTATAATCTCCGCTGTGATTAGAAATATTACCAAGTCCATTTTCCACTATCATTTCAAGTTTCAAATCCTTGTTCTCTTTAGCATATTGAAGTGTTTTATTATAATGTTGGATAGCTAATTGATATTCATTTTGTCTATCATATATATTACCAATAGTATTATTATTTTTTGCAATATTTATTTTACTATCAAGTTTTTTGAACATTTGCATAGCTTTATTAGCAAATATCAGTGCAGTATCATATTTTGAAGTATAATAAAAAATGTTGCTTAGATTATAATTACTCTTTCCTATACCAAGAGAATAATCGTTTTTTTCACTTAATTTTAAAGCTTTTTGAGCAAAAGTCTTAGCTGTATCAAGATTGATTAGTTGAAAAGCTTTGCTTAAACGGTTTAATTGAATTATTTTTAAAGTATCCTCTTTTGCATTTTGTAATTCAATATAAAGGCTATCAATCTGTGGAGATTGAGAATGTAAAAAAAATGTATATAGCATCAATATTATTATAATACGGTATTTCATAATAATTTTTGAATTGTATTAATGCACTATTATCAAATGGCCTATTTTATGATTATTATATTATTTCTTACTATTCGTTTTTTTTAAGGTGGTGATTCAATTATTTCTTTGTTATTATTCCTGTCAAAATTGGTCTTTTACTAAAAGCTAAAAACAATATTTTACATTGCTACAAATATACAATTTATTTTCTACTAATTAATATAATTGCGAATTTTCACAATTTTTTCGAAAAATGTATTAATGATCAGCTTAAAAACCATGAAATGTCGTAAATGAACAAGGATATGTCGTAAATGAGATTGACAAGAGGATTCATAAGGAATATCTTTGTATCATATGATTTTCAAATATATAAAACTTATTATCATGAAAAAAATCTACATTATTCTTTTTTCGATTTTATTTTCACATACTATTCTTAATGCACAGAGTGATACATTGATTCTTGAACCTTCTATACATTTTGGTGGAGTAATTACAAGTAGTGCTATCAAAGGCGATTTTGCATTTCTAGGTCAGGGCAATTATCTTAATGTTTTGGACTTATCACAAGATGAAATAGAGCAAGTGGCAATGTTGGAGTTTAATAAAATACCCTCCGATATTCATATTCAAGGTGATTATGCTTTTATTGCAGCTGAGGGTATTATCGTGGTTGATATATCAGATCCCCTTACACCTGTTTTAATTGGAGAATCGGAAGCTAAACTTGGAGAAGAATCCAAGATTTTTGTATTAGGAGATTATGCATACCTTACCAGTGAGGAGGAAGGTTTGATTGTAATGGATATTTCTGACAAGACTTCTCCTGAACAGGTAAGTACATTTTCCAATGGGAATGAATTTAGTGATATATGGGTGACAGACGAATATGCTTTTGTATGTGATAAAATAGGAAATGAATTAATGATAATAGATATAAGTGATAAAGAAAATCTTGAAAAAGTTGCTTCGACGGAAATATTAAAACCAAGTTCTGTAAATGTTACGGGTAATTATGCATATATTACTTCTAGAGATTGGTCTGAATTGGGAATGCAAATAGTGGATGTTACAAATCCTTTGGAACCTGAGAAAAAAGGCTTTTTTGAGACAAAAATTATAGATGGCTTTAACACTCATTATCATAGACCATCTAAAGTACGAGTAGAAGGTAATAAAGCCTATATAACCTGTGATGCAGAATTTCATTTTTTTATTGTTGATATTACTAATTCAACTGCTCCGGTTAAACTAGGAGATATGAAATTAGCTGATAATGGCAATCAGATAAATTCATTTAATATTGCTTTTCCTTATGCTTATATATCGATTAGTTTATTCGAAGAAGTAGGTGGTTATCGAGAGATTAATATTTCTGATGCTACAAATCCTGTTTATGAGCGAAATTATCAAAGTATTCAAAGTGTAAATTGGATGCAGGCAGATACAAATTTTCTCTATTTAGTAGGTCCGTCAGCATTGTGGATTTATGATATGACAGATCAAGACAATCCGGAATTAATTAAATTTTATGAAGAATGGGGAAATATGTCACGCATATTTTTGAAAGACAATATTTTGTTTGTACTTAATTTTACAGATGTGATAATATTAGATGTAAATGATCCTAATAATGTAGTTGAATTAGGTAAATATACACCTGCTGCTCAAGCTCTTGAAATTTTTGCTACAGGAGATTATTTATATCTATTAATTGATGGCAATCCCGGGACCTTGGAAGTAGTGGATATTTCTGCCCCAACCAATCCGGTCAAAGTTGGGGAAACAGCTATTGGAGGAGTTGGGAGAGATATTTTCGTGGACGAAGAAAAACAACAAGCATATCTTGTATATTGGGAAGAAGATACAAAGCGAGGATTTCAGATATTTGATGTATCATCACCATCAGTTCCATCAATGCTAAGCGAAATGCAAACCATAGGAGAACCAATCACATTGCATTCTATGGGAGATAAACTTTTTGTGGGGAGCAATGAAGACATCAGTCAAAATGTTAAATGGTATATTGAGGCATTTGATATTTCTGATGCTACTTCACCGGTGAAGGTGAGTGATTTAAGTGGTGAGGGTGAAATATGGGATATTGAAGTAGAAAATGAAACAATATTAGCTGGAATTGTTGGAGCTAGCGTATATGGTATTCTTTCAGATGCGGCATTGAATATGTGGATTGAGATAATTGCATCAGTATTTAGAACAATTGGAATCTCATCAGCAATCAGAGACGATGGAAGTGGCTATACAGTTGCATCTGGAGGAGAGGGGGTTATTAATAAAAAAATGGGAGGTGGTGGGAAAGGAGGTCATAAACATAAAATCGGTAATGGGGGAATTAGGATTATTACTACAAGTGTTCCTAAAAGAGGAGAACTATTTTGCTGCCTCACAACATCTGTATATCCGGGCAAAGCTGGTTCAATGGGATGCTCGGCAAGTCCAGCCGGATGTACACCGGGAGCATGTGGTGGAAGTGTGGAGGTCGTTGCAAATGTAGGTCCAGAATGGAAATTTCATAAATGGACAGGAGCTGCAAGTGGCAGTAATTTGACAACATTGGCAACACTGGGAGATCCGCAACTAGTGCCCTGTCAAGGAGGATGTGCAAATAATGCTACAGCCAAGTTTACTCCTTGGATTTCTCTTTCCGGAGGTAATCCAAGTATTGATATATGTCCGGTAACTGAGGAAGAGGAATTGCAGGTAGCTACTTTTTTTGTGAAGGCAAGTTTGGCTGATGCCTGGACTGTCAATGCGATTACTGTAAATATAGGAGGAAATGCAGAAATTTCACCATCCATTACAAAGGCAAGGTTGGAATGGGAAGGTGGAAGCCAGCAAATTGATTATACGATTGGTAGTGATGCTTTGACATTTAATATCGGTAATTTGAAGGTATCTGAAGGACAAAGCAAATCATTTAAACTCTATTTTACTTTTAAGCCTATTGCTGACTTAGAGTGTCCATTTGAACCTAAGGTATTAACTTTAGAAATAAGTGCGGGGAAAATGAAAGCTTCACCAAGTAAATACTTACCTGGAAAGAAACTTTACAAAACAGGTGTCACGATAAATGTAGGATGCATCAGAAATGAAAATAAAAATAAAGCATATGAAACGATTCAGTCTGCGGTGGATGATGCTACTAGTGGTAACATTATTCTGGTCTGTCCCGGTGTTTATGAGGAGAATGTGGTGGTGAATAAACATTTGGCTATAAAATCAACAAATGGAGCTGAAGTTACTATAGTGAAAGCTAAAATACCAAATAGAGCGGTATTTGAATTCAATGCAGAGTATGTCTTTATTGATGGATTTACAATTAGTAATAGTAGTGAATCTTCTGGAATTCTCATTAATAATAATTATGCAGGAGTTGAAAATTGTTATATTTCTTTTAATAAGGAAGGAATATGGATTGAGTCTGGTGATAGGAGCGAAATTTATAATAATGAAATTGTTAACAATTCTGATTGCGGGGTAAGAATTGAAGGTGAAAAGAGCCAAAGTAGTATATTATGTGGAAATTATATTGGTATTGATAAAACGGGTGTTAAACAGCCCAATTTGCATGGCATCTGTATTCAAGATGGTTCTAAGGACAATGAAATTGGTTGCCCTGGTGGTTATTATAGTGATAATTATATTTCCGGCAATCTTAAAGATGGAATACGGATTGAAGGTGAGGCAACTAAAAATAATGTTATAGGTGCAAATATTATCGGATTGAACCTTGATGCTAATTCAAAACTTGGAAATTTATATGGTATTCATATTTTGGATAAAGCAAATTCAAATTATATTGGTGCACCTGATATTGCTTGTAGTTATGCAGGAAATATTATTTCAGGAAATGTACTTGCTGGTATACTGATAGAAGATAATTTATCAGATAAAAATAACATTTCCTGTAATTTCATAGGTACGAATAGAATAGATGCTTTGAATATTGGAAATAAAAACGGAATTGTTATTAAAAATAATGCGAAAGAAAATATAATAGGAGACTCGTGTTCTAAACGAGGAAATATAATCTCAGGAAATATTGAAAATGGAATTATAATTGATATGGCAGATAAAAACATCATTTCATATAATAATATTGGGACAAATAATGCAGGAAATAAAGCTGTACCCAATTTACACGGTGTCTGTATTAGAGGTGGTGCTCAATTTAATATTGTTGGAATTGATGAAAAAAAGGATGAAAATGATGATCGCAATTCAGGTAATCTCATTTCTGGTAATCTTAAAGATGGAATACGGATTGAAGGTGAGGCAACTAAAAATAATTATATAAGTTCAAATAATATCGGATTGAACTTTGATGCCAATTCAAAACTGGGAAATAGAATTGGAGTTCATATTTTAGATAATGCTTCAGAAAATAGTATTGATTCAGATTTGGATAAAAATATCATTTCTGGGAATTCAATGTTCGGGATACTTATAGAAGGTGCAAGAACAATTCTAAATCATGTTTATGATAATATCATTGGTACGAATGAAAAAAATACTTTGAATATTGGAAATAGAATCGGAATTGAAATTAATAATCAAGCACATCGGAATGTAATTTATGGAAATTTGATTTCAGGAAACATTGAGCATGGTGTGAAGATATCAGGTGTGGGGACAAATGGTAATTCGA
>Ga0256913_10000593_pt1 | contig 18795 bp, 14 predicted proteins | sample Axial_MatmetaG_FD_185970 | JGI IMG/M metagenome (GOLD analysis project Ga0256913, IMG submission 185970) | Deep-sea worm associated microbial mat communities from Axial Seamount, Juan de Fuca Ridge, Pacific Ocean - Axial_Mat | ecosystem: Environmental > Aquatic > Marine > Oceanic > Microbial... | reverse complement strand
CGTGGTTTTCGGAATGCCTAAAGAGGCTATCAAACTTGATGCTGCCGAAAAAATCCTCCCGCTTGACAAAATAGCACCTTACATTGTTAACAATCTGCATAAGTAAAGCACGTTATATTCCTTTTGGTTGAAAACGGCTTTTCATCATTCCCTTGTATTCAATGTCGCTTACAGCATATTACTTTATTGTCAGTGAACGGGTGTGGTCTTATCTTTTAAGAGGTTCATTTTCAGGATCATTATTGCCGGAATAGCTTGTGGATAGGGATAGATAAGAATGAACACCTCTTCAAATTACTTCATAAGATACAAAAAATTCAAGAAAAAAGAAGCTTTCTGTTAAATAATGTTATTTTTCAATTATATTTACAGCCTGTTTAAACCAATCTAGCTAACATGAAGGGTGCCATAATCGGAGACATCATAGGTTCAGTTTATATCGACAAGCCTGTCGATCCTAATAATTTCCAACTCATTAAGCCAGCTTCTGCATATACTGATGACACTATTCTTACATTGTCGACAGCCGATGCTTTGCTGAACAAAAAACCGTTTGATGAGTCTTTGCGTGAGTGGGTCAGGCATTGTCCCATGGCAGGTTACCGTGAAGAGTTCCTGAATTGGGTATTATCGGATGATAAGCACGTTTATATAAGTAAAGGTAATGGGGCAGCAAGAAGGATAAGCCCGGTAGGCTTTGCGGCAGAGACATTGGAGGAAGCTATGCGGATGGCAGAAGAGACAACAAGGATAACCCACAATATCCTATTGAAGATCAAGGCCTCAAAAGCTGTTGCCGGTGCAATATTCATTGCCAAGAATAAAGGTACAAAACAGGAGATAAAACAGTTTGTTGAAGATGCTTTTGAATTCAGTATCAATGATAATACTTCAGGGCACAGTACTTCATCCATTGAGGAATCACCGGTTCCGGCTGCCGTTTCTGCGTTTCTGCAATCCGATTCATTTGAAGATGCGATTAAAAAAGCTATTCTGATAGGTGGCCCTACAAATACTCTGGCATCAATAACAGGAGGTATTGCGCATGCCTACTACAAGCATATTCCGAAATCCATAATACGTAAGTCACTTGCACGACTTACTCCTGAAATGAAGTCGCTGATAGTTGCTTTTGAGGAGAAATACTTTCCCCAGCAAAAATCACAGGCCGAATTCTTTCTCAGTATCAGATAAATACTTCCAAACTTTATAGATCAAAAAAGCTCATCTGTAAGAATGATGAGCTTTTTTATTTTTCAGAAACCTCGCGTGTTTTTATCTTTTGCGTTTGTATTCGTAATCTTTACGTTCAAGTTCATATTGACGTTTCACTGCTTTTTTAAATTCGGAGAATAATCCTGTGATAACTTTTTCAACATCCTTACCCTCTTCGGCGATCAGTACTTTTTTACTTTTCAGATTTAACGATACGCTTACTTTATACAATGCAGAAGAGTGATCGAAGATCACCTCAAGTGTAAGCTCCTTGTCATACTTTTTGAAAAGTTCTTTGAAATATTCACTTTTCTCCTCACAGATACTTTTAACTTTATCCTGGTAAGTATCTTCTATTTCACTTATGTTCTTAATAATTAGTTCAACCATAATAATCTGATTTTAAAGTTAAACGAAATTAGATTTTCAAAGGGTTCTTGACTTTCTCTTTCAATAGTGCAATATTCAGAACTTCGTCAACCGAATCGACGAAATGGAATTTCAGCCCTTCGATGTAGATATCTTTTATTTCATCAATATCTTTTTTGTTTTCTTTCGACAGGATAACTTCTCTTATACCTGCTCTTTTTGCGGCGAGGATCTTTTCTTTGATCCCGCCTACAGGCAGGACTTTGCCCCTCAGTGTTATCTCACCTGTCATGGCAATGCGGTTCTTGACTTTACGTTGTGTGAAAGCTGATGCAAGTGATGTTACCAGAGTAACACCTGCTGAAGGCCCGTCCTTGGGTATTGCTCCTTCAGGAACATGTACATGGACATTCCAATTGTCAAAAGCTTCAGGATCGATACCGAGTACATCGGCATGTGAATGAATGTATTCCAGAGCCAGAACGGCTGATTCCTTCATTACATCGCCAAGGTTACCTGTAAGGGTGAGTTTGCCTTTACCTTTGCTCAGGCTTGTTTCCACAAAAAGGATCTCACCGCCCACGGCAGTCCATGCTAATCCTGTGACCACACCTGCCATGTTGTTGCTGAGCCATTTATCTTTGGAGAATCTTTCTGCACCAAGATAACTTCGAACATCAGCAATGGTCATGTTCTTATTCACTTCCTCGTCGCGTGCGATCTTAAGTGCTACTTTTCGTATGAGTTTAGCCAAAACCTTGTTCAGTTCACGCACGCCCGATTCTCTTGTGTAGTGTTCGATGATGAACGATAGTATCTTCTTCGAAAAGCGGATAGTTCCTTTAGGTATCCCGTGATCTTCAAGTTGCTGAGGTATTAGATGACGTTTTGCGATCTCCACTTTCTCGTCAAGAATATACCCGCTCACTTCTATCAGCTCCATCCTGTCGAGAAGCGGAGTTGCGATAGTGCTCAAAGTATTTGCCGTTGCGATGAACATCACTTTTGAGAGATCAAAGTCTATTTCCAGAAAGTTATCATGGAAATTGGCATTCTGCTCCGGATCAAGCACTTCAAGCAATGCTGAAGCAGGATCGCCGTGAAAAGTAGAACTTATTTTATCGATCTCATCAAGGATGAATACAGGATTTGCCGCCCCGGCTTTTTTAATGTTCTGGATTATCCTTCCCGGCATTGCACCTATGTATGTCTTTCTGTGGCCGCGTATCTCAGCTTCGTCATGTAGCCCTCCGAGTGACATTCTGACATATTTACGTCCCAATGATTCTGCCACTGATTTACCGAGAGAAGTTTTTCCTACTCCCGGAGGGCCGAATAGACAGATGATGGGTGACTTCAGTTCACCTTTGAGCTTCAAAACTGCAAGGTGTTCAAGTATTCTCTCTTTGACTTTATCCAGTCCGTAGTGGTCGCGATCGAGTATTTTGGAAGCTCTTTTCAGGTCGTATATATCCTCTGTGTACTCATTCCACGGAAGATCGAGTAGGGTTTGCAGGTAGTTATACTGAATCGAATACTCTCCTGCTGCAGGATTTAGTCTTTGCAGTTTATCCAGCTCCTTGTTGAATAGTTCTGCAACCTCTTTGCCCCACTTCTTCTTCTCTGCCTTCTCTTTCAGGTCACGAATCTCCTGCTCAATAGGACTTGAGCCCAATTCATCCTGAATGGCTTTTATCTGTTGCTGCAAAAGATATTCGCGCTGCTGCTGATCGATATCAAGTTTTACCTTCGACTGAATGTCACTTTTGAGTTCATTCATCTGAACCTCACGTGCCAGATGCTCCAGAAGCTTCATTCCGCGTGCTATCAGATCATCAACTTCAAGCAGTTCCTGTTTGTGTTTTATTTTTATATCGGTGTTTGAACAGACAAAGTTTATCAGGAAAGCAGGATTGTCAATATTTCTGATCGCAAACGATGCCTCGGGCGGCAGGTTGGCCGATGATTTGATTATTCTCAACGACAACTCTTTGATAGAGCCAACAACTGCTTCGAATTTGTCGGTTTCGTTCTCTTCAGGTGCTTCATCCTCTAACGCCTCTACCCGGGCAGTGTAGTATGGTTCAGTGCCGACTATTTCATGCATCCTGAACCTCTTTTTGCCCTGAATGATCACAGAGGTAGAATTGTCCGGCATCTCAAGGACCTTAATGATCTTTGCTACCGTACCAACCTTGTACAGATCATCAAAGCCGGGTTCTTCCACTTTGATATCTTTCTGAGCAATTGCCCCGAAATATCCTTTTGACTCCTGCAGTTCTTCGATCAGCTTTATGGATTTTTCCCTTCCGAGAGAAATGGGTATGATGACCCCGGGAAACAGCACCGTATTACGCAACGGTAATAACGGGAGTATCTCCGGAACCTGTATTTCATCCATGCTCTCATCGTCTCCTTCCGCAACAATTGGAATGAACTCCGATTCCGATTCAAACATATCTGCTAAACGAATTTTATTTTGACCAAACTTTGGATTATCCATACTTCAATACTTTCTTAAAATGACAATTTGTCCTGTTATACCAATTTATATCAATCAAATATAACCGTACGATACATTCGCAATTGGTATGCCAAAACTTTAACAAGGAACGCGGTTGTCAAAAAAAAAGCTTCGGGTACACCGAAGCTTTTCATGCTAACCCTGTAAAGGTTAATGTTATTTCTTAGTCTTGACTTTGTCAAGATGTTTCTGATATCTGCTTCTGAATTTATCAACACGACCAGCAGTATCAACTAATTTCATCTTACCGGTATAAAAAGGATGAGAAGAACTTGAAATTTCAAGTTTCACCTGCGGATACTCCACCCCATCAATAACAATAGTATCTTTTGTGGCAGCAGTTGAACGTGTGATGAATGTATCGTTGTTCGACATGTCTGTAAAAGCTACTAACCGATAATTCTCCGGATGTATTCCTTTTTTCATTGTAATATATTTTATATTGTCTGTTTCCAAAAACGGATTGCAAAGGTAAATATAAATATTTTAATCCCAAATTTTTATTCTTAATAAAATTAAAATTCAAACCATGACTCAAAATCTTCTTTGATTTTTGGAGGGAAGTTTTTGTGGAAGAATTCATTTTTATGAGGATCGTAAGTGTAATCCTCACCCCATTTTTTGCCATTCTCAGCGATCTGTTTCACTGCATCGATAAGATAATCAACCTCTGCATCCGACATTGTAGGATGAATAGACATACGTACCCATCCCGGTTTTTCTGACAATATTCCGGAATCTATCTTGCTTGTTATCTTGTTCGAAGTGTAAAAATCAACATGTAACAGGTAGTGTCCGTAAGTTCCCGCACAAGAGCACCCGCCTCGAACCTGTATGCCGAAACGGTCGTTCAGGAGTCTTACCACAAGATTGAAATGGATGTCTTCAATATAAAATGATATTGACCCTATTCTTTCCTGAACATTCCCTGCAAGGATATTCATTCCGGGTATTTCTGCGAACTCCTTGAATATCTTGTCAACCATCTCCTTTTCCCTTTTCCGGATGTTCTCACATCCCATCTCCTCTTTAAGTTTTATAGCCATTGCTGCACGTATCGACTGAAGGAATCCGGGAGTACCACCATCTTCACGGGCCTCGATATCATTAACATACTTATACTTATTCCAGCGATTTGTCCAGTCAACAGTTCCCCCGCCCGAATTATCGGGTGCGGTATTGTGGTACAATGCTTTATTGAAGATCATTACACCGGCACTGCCCGGACCTCCGAGGAATTTATGCGGTGAAAAAAATATGGCGTCCAGGTTTTCCATCGGATCTTCAGGATGCATGTCGATAGGTTCGTAAGGTGCATTTGCTGCTAAATCCACAAAGCAGAATCCGCCATTCTCGTGCATTATCCTGGCAAGTTCACGGTATGGAGTGTGGATACCTGTTACATTGGAACAGGCAGAGAATGATCCTATCTTGAATGGACGATCTTCATATTTTTTTATTTCTTTTCTAAGCTGTTCCGGGTCAACAAGCAGATTCTCGTCAGGCTCAAGCACTACAACATCAGCCTCTGTCTCAAGCCATGATGTGTGATTTGAGTGATGTTCCATGTGAGTAATGAAAACCACAGGTCTTTCTTCAGGTGGCTGAAAGAAATATTTCTTTGCCTGCTCGGGTATCCGAAGCCCCATTATACGCTGCAGCTTATTGATAACATAAGTCATTCCCGAACCAACAGTTATGATAATATCATCATCCCCTGCATTTACGTGTTTTTTTATGATCTTATGCGAAAGCTTATAAACATTCGTCATGATCATACCTGTATCACTCGACTCAGAATGAGTATTTGCAACATAAGGGCCTATTTTATTTACAATGGCATCTTCAATAGGTTTATATAATCTGCCGCTTGCGATCCAGTCTGCATAAATCAAAGGTTTTTCTCCGAACGGGGTTTTGATCTTTGCATCCCAACCAACAGTATTTTTCCTGAACTTTTCGAAATGTGCTTCCAGACTTTTACCCATATCTGTCATGTGTTAATTAATAACCTTTTTAACGCGTAAAATATTTTCTGTTACGTCTCATACTGCCAATACCACCAACCTAAAACTAATGGTAATTGAACACTTCTTTGTAACGGTGTAAAAATATAAATTATTAGTATTCAAAAAAATGTGATTTTTTTCACTCTTTTATTTTTTGAAAGATAGCAGCTTTGAAATGTTACGATTTAAAACTATCCTTTCTGCTTTTTGAGCAAACAATAAGTTAGGGGGCGAGTTTAATTTTTACAAACTTAAAGCATACCGGTTATAAAAACTCTATTTCATTATTTAGTTCCGATGTTACCCACGAGAGATTCTTGTTTTGTTTTGTTTCATAAATCTTTATCAGATCATTACACTCTTTTTTTGTTTCCGGGTTTATTCTCATCATCTGTTTCACGAAATGACTTATCCCACGATAAAGACAAAACACATTGTTCTCCCCGGTTTCTTCTGAAGCTTTTTTAAGGGAAATGTTTTTCAGTTCTTCCGGAACATCATTGAACCTGAACATCCATCCGAGAGTGTAGTATGCCAATGACCTGAGATAAGGGTTTTCGCTTATGATCCATTTTTCAACTAATGTGGAAGCAACCTCTAATTTGGAAAACAGATTCAGTGCCGCCTGCTCTACCAGTTCACAGTTGTCTATCAGCTTCGACCACTCAATTGCCATCTCCTGTGTCATTTGCTTTTTGGGAGCCGAAAGGGTTGCAAGTATCATAGTTTCACGTATCTGCCTGTGCCACAACCTGTCGGCAAACTCAATGTTTTGCGGAAGTGTTTTTGCCCTTTCGCGTAAAGAAACCAGGTTTATCCCGAAGTTCAATCTGTAACTCACTCCTCTTTTCTCCATCTGTTCCGATACATCACCGTCCATCTGTTTGCGGAATGATCTTATCAGCTTTTTTACCTGTTCATCTATCTCATCGTTGGGAAGAAAAACTTTCATTAGTTATAACTTTAAATATTGCCGGAAACAAATGTAGCAAAAACCGACTTTACAACAATAATACAATAATAGTCTGTAATTTTAATTAAATTAGAGGAACAAAATCGATACTGACCACTTGTATATAGAAGAAATATCCATGTATAATAAATGTAGTCATACAGGAGTAGAGATTATGCAACTTACTTTACTCTGAATACAAGTTCATTGTATTTTTTCAGATACCATTCCGTGATAAGGTCTTTAAAACCTGCATATTCCGAAACAGGGATGACCGGTTTTAATATTTCCAGTGTTTTGTCCACTGTTACCTTATCTTCTATTTGTTTTATCTCTATGGTCAAACTGCCGGCAGGGGTATTTATATTTTTCGTTATGTTCTTATTGATCATTTGGTATCCCTGAGGCACGGTCAGTGTAAAACGATATGACTCTTTCTGCGGATGGCCGAAATAGAACGGGGTTTTACGCTCAATGCTCAAAGGCAAAAGATGTTTTGAGCTTATGCCGTCACGGCTAACAGGTAAAGAGACAAAGCAGTATCCGTCCCGTATTTCACTCAATCCTTTGTTTTCCCCGCTAAACACTATCTTCATCTTATTCTCACCAAGAACATCCATCTTACTCTTCCAGCCCGGCATCAGGCCCTTCACTGCATCAGGCGAAGCTTTCATTTTCAGAAAAGAATCAGCACTGCCGTTGTAGTTCCCTACAAAAAATCCTTTCATCGTATTACTTTCAGACAAGGAGAGTTCCCCTGAAAAATTTATTTCACCTTTTATAGGTTCGAAAACAACAGGAAGCTCTAGTTTATTACCAATGGGAACACAGGAAAACCCTGGTTTGCGTACTTCTTCAATGTTTGAATTCATTGATACAGGAGAAAGATAAACAGGGTCTTTCAATCCGGCACTTACAACAATCACAGGTGAGGCTGCCAAAATAAAAGGAGATTTGTTGTCACTTAAAAGGCCAGGGAATTCCGCACAAATAACATTGACGACCCCTGCAGATGTTAAAAGAGATGACATTAAAACCGCTTTTTCCACCGGAGTGGCCGAGTTGCTGTTCCAAATCTCTTTTGGTGTCCTGTACCTGAATCCTGTCAAACGATCCGGGATATGCAGAAGATTGACCTCATTCACCACTATCTGTTGTATTTTCAGTGCTTTATCAAGATCGCTCTTCGATCCGGACAAAATATTTTTTACATGATCCGGCATTTTAAGGTCATTAGCTTTGAAAGCTGCCTGACCATTAAAACTTTCGATAAGTTTTTTCCGGTCTTTTTGTGTGGAGAATACAAGTCTCGGCAAACTTTCATCGTATGCCGGTTCATGTGATTCACTCAAATGTTGAGGCAAATCTTTAAATTTCCAGACATAAACATCTGTATCTTCGTCTTTCGACTTCTCAGGCTTGGTTTTGTGCCCGAAAAGCTGGTAATTCAGTTCTGTTCCTTCAGGTACACGGATCTCTATTCTCATGCTCTTTACAGGTGATGATCGTACTAAAACCTCATCACCCATTAAAAAAGGATAAAAGCCGCTTTTCGTACTGATCTCATACTTGCAGTTTATCATGGCATTGCGCTCAAGAGCCGTATGTGAAACAACCAGTTCCCGGATATTGTTATAGGCCTTAGAGTTCGCACAATACCTCGGCAGCACTTCGTTATAAGCATTTTCAGGTGATTCCACCTTTTTCCCGTCAGCCATAACAGTAAATGACTCATCAACCTTTACTTTCTGAAACTTCGGATTGTATACGATCTTTGTTTCACCGTACCTTCTGTTGAAAGCCATATAAGTAAAGATCTTTAGTTGTTCTTCAACCTTTTCGGTCATACTTCCGTCCTTGTTCAGGGTGAATGTCTTGTTCAGATTGATGTAAAGTGCATCGGCATCGGGATAATCCGTTGATTGTGGCTCTTGTTCACAACCTGTAAATATAACAGCCGATATAAATACGATAAAATAGATGTAACGCATGATTTTTATTTTTCAGATCTTAAGATCACCGGGTTTTCAATTATTTTTTTCTGCATAAGAACAGCCTCACGATAATCGGGCCAGTCAGCAGGCTGATAGATACGTTTATTGAACGACATTGTTTCTGTAAGCAAGAGAGTGTTATTCTGAAGTTCAAAGTTCCCTTTAAAAGTAGCTGCATCCCCGCTCACTTTGGTTATCTCAGGTTTCCATTTCACCTCATATCCTGTAGGCAGCAATGTGCTGTCCTTGATACTTATGCTGCGTGAACATCTGTCACGGAAAGGGTATTTCCTTTTTTTGAGCGATGTGTCAATGTACAGTTCTCCCAATGCCCTGCGGAATATTCCTGAGCCTGCAAGCGGGGTGAAGATAAGTTCTTTATCCGAAGCGATCGCATAGCCCGGTATTTTATAGGCGATTTTCAACTTTATGGGGCCTGCCTTGTAATCGTATGGGTCTTTCCCGTAGTCGGGTAAAGTAACGTTAGCCTGAGGCGAAATATTCAGAAGTTCCCTTTCCAGGTTCGATCTCCAGTGTTCCTTGTATGAGCCTGTGAACATTCTGCGTAAAGCGGCATCTGATTGTCCTTCTGCCTCTATGGTTATTTCACCTGTAAGTGTTCCGTCAGCATTCAGTTCCGATTTTCCCGATATCCTTACATAATGATTCTCTGCGGGTGATAATGGTGTTTCCAAAAGATCCGATCCGTCAGGTAAACCCGGGAGGTAGTTTTGTTGCTGCTCGGCACTTGACCAAAGTTCTCTTACGAACGGGACCCATGTGGGATCAAGCGGGTGAAGTTTTCCGTCGGACAACCTTACAACCACAACCGAATGATTGAATTGATCGGCAGGAATGCGGTCGATACGCGAACCTGCCATGGTCATTGCAGGATATGCTTCGAAACCGGCACTTCTGAGCATAGTGATAAGCATACCTGCCTTGTCTTTACATACTCCGCAACGGTCACGGAAATCCATGGCACCTTTATGCAGAGTGTATCCTTCACCTTTACCCATCGATAACCCGAGATATCTCAGTTCATCGGCCACCCAATGGGTGAGCCTGCTGACAGAATCTAATTCTGTTTTGGCACCTTTCAGTATCTCATTTACTTTTTCATCGATCTCGGGTGTTGACTCAAAACTGCCGTAATCTTCATTTACACCGTAAAACCATTTCGATTTTGAATACCAGTCGGGAGCAGTTGAGATGAGTAGTTTAGTGGCAACATCGGACGGCGAGACCATATTGGGTTCTTTGTGAAAAGGTTTGATATTCTTTTTTGTGAAACTGTAAAGTGTTTTTTCGCCAAGGTCCTTTTTTAATGTTTTAACCTCTCCGTTGTAAATCTTGTACTGAACATTTTTTGTGTTCGGAATAGCTACCTGGTAAACCTTGTTCAATATGTAAGTATCGGCCCAGAAAGGTACAATATCGTAGAAATGGCCACGCATCGGCGGAATATACTTTTCATCATCCTGAGGATATTCTGAAAGCAGGGCATAAGTAAACCCTTTTTTGAAAAGGAATATCTCAAATGCATCACCTGTTTCAAGTCGCCCCAGTTCCACCATCTTCTGACGCGCACCCCAGAGTATTAATCCTGCAGGGGCGGGATAATCAAGCTCATCATCCATCGTCAGTGTTTTTTCTGTCCCGTCCTTGTAGTAAATTACCACCTTTCTTATCTCGGCATAAGCCGAAAGCGGATCATAGTAGTACTTGTAAACATTGTATTTTTTCCCTCCCTTGTAATTCAGTATCTTGATCAGCTTATGCTCATTGAAATAGCTGAGTCCTGATTCCTGCATATCGACCTTGGTACTGTCGAAAATAATGACATATCCTGCGTCAGGATATTTGTCACTGCTGCCGGTTGTTTTTATCAATTTCCTGACAGGGGTCGCCATCGCTGACAAACCCATACCGGCGATCAGGAATAAAACAATAAGTGATCTCATATTAAAAGTGTTGTAATTTCTGTTTACTAATTTACATGAATTATTTTAGGGAATAATAATTATGATCATTTTTTCTCATTAAACCTGATCTGCTTTTCGCATGCATTTAGAGATTTGAGAGAATAATTGATATATTTGTATTCAGCAGGGTTAAATGTTAACAAGCTTTTCAGGAAAATATAGTTATGACTTTTCATTCTTTCAAATTTATTACAGGTATTCTTATTGTCACATTTTTATTTGCATGCAGTAACGAAAAAAAGATCACCCGGAGACCTGGCAATGGTAAGGAATTGTGTCAGGGTAAATATTATACGGAAGAGCAGGGCGCAAAAAAACTTGAAGAATATGCTAAAACTTATCACACGGCAGCAGATTGGGAAAAAAGGGCCGAAAAAATAAGAAAACAGATCCGGAAAGGAGCTGAACTCTCGTTGATACCTAAAAAGGATTGGGAATATCCCATCAAGGTAACTCACGGAGCAAAGCGTAAGATGAACGGATATACCGTCGAGAACATTGCTCTGGAACTCAAACCCGGATATTTGGTTCATGGCAATCTTTATCTTCCGGAGGATATGAAGGGCAAGGTTCCTGTTATCCTTAATCCGCACGGGCATTGGTTCGAAAGTAATAATTACGGCAGGTTCCGGCCCGACATGCAATACCGTTGTGCAGTTTTTGCAAAAATAGGTGCTATTGCTTTTACATGGGACATGTACGGAACGGGAGAGGACGTCGCTCATAAACATCAAAGTCCGGAAGCATTGACTATGCAAACTTTTAACACTTTACGCATACTTGATTACTTAAGCTCGATGTCTGAGGCTGATACTTCGAGGGTCGCCATCACAGGAGCGTCAGGGGGTGGCACGCAGACATTCATTGCATCAGCCATCGATGACCGTATTGATGTTTCTGCACCTGTGGTCATGGTGTCCGCTCATTTCTTTGGGGGCTGTGTTTGTGAAAGTGGAAAGCCAATTCACAAGAATGGCAATTTTGAAACAAACAATGTGGAGATAGCCGCGTGCTTTGCACCCAAACCTCTTTTACTTGTGTCGGACGGCAACGACTGGACAAAAAATGTCCCTGATGTTGAATATCCGTACATCAGAAATATCTACAAACTTTTTGGTGCCGAAGACAATGTTGAATTTGCCCATTTCAAAAATGAAGTTCATAATTACGGTCCGTCTAAAAGGCAGGCGGTGTATAGATTTTTTATAAAACATCTGGATCTGAAACCCGGAGATTTGCTGTTGACTGATGGTAAGATCGACGAAAGTTTTGTGGAATTGCTGGCTCCCGATCAGTTGAAAGTATTTCCCGGACGGGAACTGGTTGCGGACCCTATGAAGAAATAAATTTTACAAAGAATATTAACAATAGAAAAACAAATTTAAAAAATCGACGATATCAATTTCCTGCTCTTCCTGTTGTTTTCCAGGTTGTCATAAAATATATCCGGCAAGATGTAGTGACACAAATACTTAAGAGTTGAATTTGTTCTTCCTTGAACCGTTTTTCAAATTTTCCGGTTGAATGAATAAAGGGAAAAATTGTTCGATATTTAAGATATTTAATACAAAAACACAGATGGCAATGTGAAAAAAAACCGAATTTTAATCTCAAATTAAAATTCATTTAAAAATCAATAATTAAACATTAAAAACAGTTTAACAAAATTAGCATGAAAAATTTATTAAGAACAACCGGCAGATCACTCTTTGCACCAGTGATGGCAATGACAATGCTTTTATCTTTTTCGTCATGTGCATCTAAACAGCAAAAGGAGAAAAAAAATGATGTAAGACCCAACATCCTGTTTATCATGAGTGATGATCACACCACTCAGGCTATTAGTGCTTACAATGACATTTATGCAAAGTATTTTCCCACTCCGAACATTGACCGTATTGCGGATGAAGGGATACGTTTTGACAATGTGTATTGTGCAAATGCTATTTGCGGTCCGAGCCGTGCTATTATCATTTCAGGTAAATACAGCCATGAGAACGGATACTATAAAAATGAGAGTGGCGGTCATTTCAACCCTGATCAATGGACATTCCCTCAGGAATTGCATGATAACGGCTACACAACAGCCATGGTAGGAAAATGGCATCTTGGCACAAAACCACGAGGATTTGATTTTTATATGTATCATAACAATCCCGGACAACAGGGATATTACTGGAATCCAGTATATGACTACAATGGAAAGAATGTGACCATTAAAGGATATGCAACTAACATTACTGCTGATACGGCCCTTGCCTGGCTCGACAGGGTAAAGAATCAGGGGAAACCGTTCCTGATGCTCCTTCACTTCAAAGCACCTCATCGTTCGTGGCAGCCCGACAAAAAATATGAGAATATGTATCCGGATGAAGAAATGCCTTATCCTGAAACTTTCAACGATAATTACAAAACAAGAGAAAAAACTGCAGGTGATACCTGGATGACCATGGACTTTTTTAACCACAAGGACATGAAACTTACTCCGCCAGAAGGGCTTAAAGGTAAGGCATTACACAAATGGCTGACTTACGGGAACAAACCGGGAGAAGCATGGATGCCTCCCGGATGTAAAACTATCGAGGAAGCTCGAAAATGGAAGTATCAGCGGTTTATAAAAGATTATCTTGCTTGTGTAAGATCAGTTGATGACAATGTGGGTCGTGTACTCGATTTTCTTGATGAGAACGGACTGGCAGAAAATACTATCGTTGTTTACACCGGTGACCAGGGTTTTTACCTTGGCGATCACGGATTTTTCGACAAACGTTTTATCTATGAGCCATCATTCCGTATGCCTTTTCTGATGCGTTATCCGGCCAGGCTCAAGCCGCATCAGACCGATAATCACCTGATATCGAATGTTGACTTTGCGCCTACATTCCTGGATTTTGCAGGTGTAAAAATTCCTTCAGAAGTACAGGGGCACAGTTTTAAGAACGTAATTGAAGGTAAAAAGGAGATCAAGTGGAACAATAAAGTATATTTCCATTATTATGAGTGGCCTTTCTGGCATCACGTTCAGCCTCACTATGGCATGAGGACCGACCATTACAAGATAGCCCACTTCTATTACAATATTAATGTCTGGGAATTATATGACATGAAAAAAGACCCCAACGAACTGAACAATGTTATTGATGATCCTGCTTATGCAAAAATTGCCGACAGCCTGAAAAAAGAGCTAAAGCAACTGATGATCGAGGTTAAGGATACAGGAAGCCTTGCCGAGTTCAGGGAAATAACCGATAAGGATTTCGGTAAACTGAACTGATCATTATGCACAATTCATGTCTTAACCTTTGACCCCTTCTTTTGAATAGAAGGAGGGGCAGAGGTTTAGATATATGCATATCTCTAATCGAAAGAAAACCTTTTCAAATGCATTCTTCCATTAATAAATATATTTTTCTTGTCCTGACGGTTTTTCCCGGCTTTCTTTTTTCCTGCTCAGGTAATGAAAAAGGGAATCAGAACCCAAATATCATCATACTTCTTGCCGATGATCAGGGGTATGGAGATATGGGAATAACAGGCAATACTGTGATGGAAACTCCGAACATAGATACTTTTGCTAAAGAGAGTGCAGTAATGAATAAATTTTATGTATGCCCGGTTTGCGCTCCTACCCCGTGCGAGTCTGATGACAGGGAGGTACAATTATCGCACCGGAGTTACTGACACGTACATCGGCAGGTAGTTGATGCGTACTTAAGGGGTAACTATTGCTGAAGTAGCCGGAAACTGGAAGTTTTTGAGCAGTTACAGCGCAAAGTTCGAGCTTTTCAACCTTCAGGATGATCCTTTTGAACTGGATGATCTTTCCGGTGACTATCCGCAATTGGTTGACAGTTTCAGAAATGATTACTACAAATGGTATGAAGATGTTTCTTCAACAAGAAAAAACAACTACGAAACTCCCAGGGTCATTATTGGTAACGATGCCGGAACTAAGACCGTTCTTACCCGTCAGGATTGGATTCGTGAAGTAGTCAAGTGGTGGGGTGATAAAGGATGCTGGCTTTTAACGGTCGATCGGGATGCCACCTTCGATATATCGGTCAAGACAGCAGATCCAAAACCGGGATGGAACGTTACCCTTACGGTCGGGAATGTTATAAAAAAGGGGTTAATGAAAGGAAACTTTCTTACCTTTAAGGGTATTGAACTTAAAAAAGGAGATATCACAATTTCATCCGAAGTCACTAAAGGGAATAAAATATATTCGCGAATGCATGTGTTCATTGACAGGATATCTGTGAATGATTAATGCTTGTCTGAAGCGGAACAATAATTAAACAGATACGAAATGAAACGCTTTATCCTCCTGATTTTAACTGTGTTATTTTCTTTGCATGGTTTTACGCAAAAGAAGAACATCCTTTTTATTGCTGTTGACGACCTAAAACCTCTGATAGGTGCTTATGGTGACGCATTTGCCATAACTCCCAATATCGACAGACTTGCCGAAAGAGGTTTTCTTTTCGAAAATGCATATACCCAGCAGGCTGTTTGTGCTCCTTCAAGAGCAAGTATGCTCATCGGGTTGCGGCCTGACAGAACAAAGGTCTGGGATTTGAAAACAAAGATAAGGGCAATGAATCCCGATGTAATAACTTTGGGTCAGGTATTCAAAGGCAGTGGTTATGAAACCTATGCAATTGGCAAGATTTTCGATCCCCGCAGTGTTGATAAAGGACATGATGCACGTTCATGGACAATAAAGTACATTCCCCCTGACAAGCTTAAAGGTACAGGGCCGAATCCGGCTTTAGGGTCATACCAGTTAAAAGAGAATGTTGCAAAGGTTAGTTTTTACGAAAAAATGGCAGCAGCCAAAGGTCTTACAGGGAAAGCCAGGTATAAATTCGTTGCAGATAACTTCAAGCCGGCCACCGAAAAAGCGGATGTGGCTGATGATGCTTACGTTGACGGGAGGATTGCAAATGAAGCTTTGAAAAAACTTGATCTGTTTGCAAAAGAGGACAAACCGTTCCTTTTAATGGTAGGATTCAAAAAGCCCCACCTTCCTTTTGTTGCTCCGGCCAAATACTGGGACATGTACAAAAGGAAAGACATTCCTCTTGCAAAGTTCCAGAAACACTCGAAAGGCGGTCCCTCTCTGGCATATCACAACAATCCGGAGATACGCTCATACACCGACATCCCTGAAGCGTTTGATCAGAATGGCAAGATCATCAAAGATAAGCAGATCGAACTGATACATGGTTACTATGCAGCCACAACATACATTGATGCCCAGATAGGCAAGCTGCTTGACAAACTAAAGGATACAGGCCTTGCAAGAAATACCATCATCGTTCTTTGGGGTGATCACGGATTCCATCTTGGTGACCACGGATTATGGACCAAGCATACGAACTTCGAACAGGCTACCCGTCTGCCTCTGATCATTGCAGATCCTGATTATGATCCCGGGAGAACTGATATTCCTGTTGAGTCAGTGGATATTTTTCCTACTGTTTGTGAACTTACAGGAGTTAAACCTGCTAAAGGGATACAGGGAAACAGTCTTGTTCCGTTCCTGAAAGGTGGCACTTCTGAACAAACTTATGCGATCTCGCAATGGCCCACAAGAGGATACAAAGGAGGGATGGGGTATTCGATTCGTACTAAAAGATATCGCTATACCGAATGGTACAAAGCATACAATAGCTCTATGCCGCGCAGTGACAAAAACATTGTTGCCACTGAACTGTATGATTATGAGTCTGATCCGCTGGAGACAAAGAACCTTGTAAAAAATAAGGATTATGCAGGTATTGTCAGGGAGCACAGAAAGCTTCTTCACGACTTCCTTGACAGTCAGGTCACAGGAGTTGCAGGTGCTGTTTCCGGAGTTTTCACAGCTACTGCAAATGAAATATCCGGTAAGCCTAAAGGTACTCCGATACGTCAGATAGTAAAAGAGAACTTTAAACCGGGAAGTGTTTACATCGGTTGTACCCTGTCGTTTCGTGACATTCCGGGCCCTAAATCAAACCTGCTTGCAGATCAGTTTTCTTATACAACACCGGCAAATGCGGTAAAACAACATGCGGTTCATCCGACACCCGACAAGTGGGACTGGAGTAAAATAGATAAGTTGATTCGTTTTACAAAAAAGAATGAAATGGTGGTTCGTTTACACGGGCCGGTCAGTCCGCAATGCTCTCCGTGGGCTAAGGAAGATCATCGTACGGCGGAAGAGTTACTGAAGAATATGACTGAGTACATGACAGCAGAATGCGAACATTTTATCGGAAGTAAAACAGTGAAATGGATGGATGTGGTGAATGAGACTGTAGATACCGGCGGTAAGTGGTTCGGTCCGAAACCCGGCACTGATAAGTGGGAAAACCCGTGGTTAAAAATAGGGTTGAATGCTGACGGAATTCCTGTCTACATCGTTAAAGCCTTTGAAATTGCCACCGCCAAAACAGATCCGAACATTAAGCTTGTTTACAATCAGCACCTGACAATGGAACCGGCAGTTTGGGAAAAGGTAAAATCAACCGTAATGTACCTTAAGAAAAAAGGCCTCCGGGTGGACGCTATCGGCTGGCAGGCCCACCTGAAAGAACATGACAATGTGGGTCTTGACCCCAAAGCGCTGAAATATCTTGGAGAACTGATAGACTGGACACATAAACACGGAATGGAGTTCCACGTAACTGAGATCGATTACAATATGGAAGGTACATACGATGATGCGGCGGCAAAAAAACAGGCACTGGCTTACACTAATGTTCTTAAAGTACTGCTTAGTAAACGTGACCAGGGGGTAGTTGCTTATAACATTTGGGGGTTGGCCGATGGAACAGGAAAATATGCCAATGGTCACAGATATATCTTCGATGAAGAATTACGTGCAAAGCCGGTTTTTTATGCCATTCAGAAAACTCTTGAGAATCCTGATGATCTGGATCTTATTTTCGATATTTCAAAAACAGAAAGCGTTAGTTCAGATAAGTTTAACGGAGGCTTGATCAAAAACGGTAGTTTTGAGGAAGATATGAAAAGCTGGAAAAAATGGGGAAGTGCAGAGGTTGATTTTGACGGAAATCAACACTCGGGAGAAAAAGCAATGGCACTGAGTCCTAAGTCGGGAATAAAACAAATTGTCAGGCTTGAGCCGAACAGCAACTATCTGCTTACAGCATGGGTTAAATGTGAAGAAGGTGACAATGTTACCGTCAAGATAAAATTGAACGGGCAGAAAAAACCTGTTTCCAAACAGAGTGCGGCAACAAACTACAAGCAGGTTTCAATTCCTTTTAATACAGGCAATAATAAAGAAGTAACAGTTTATGTTCAGAAGTGGAGGGATACGGACAAAGGGTTATCATGGGCAGATGACATCAGTTTGAAAAAAACACAATGATCCTCCTGATACCAAAATAAATCTTTATAATTTAGGATCAGAAATGATTTATCATTAGAATTATTTAACAATTTAGCACAACTTAAAATGAAAAGATCAGTATTAATTGCGGCAGCAGTCATGCTATCAGTCATGATCAGTGCCCAGAAAAAAGACCGCCCCAATATTTTGTGGCTTACATGTGAGGATATTAGTCCCACACTTTCTATGTACGGTGATTCCACTGCCAAAACACCTAATCTGGATCAATTGGCTAAAGAGGGTATTGTTTTCGACAATGTATTTGCTGTAGTGGGGGTTTGTGCCCCGAGCCGTTCATCCATAATCACAGGCATGTACCCTACTTCAATAGGAACAATGCAC
>Ga0256913_10000592_pt1 | contig 18822 bp, 18 predicted proteins | sample Axial_MatmetaG_FD_185970 | JGI IMG/M metagenome (GOLD analysis project Ga0256913, IMG submission 185970) | Deep-sea worm associated microbial mat communities from Axial Seamount, Juan de Fuca Ridge, Pacific Ocean - Axial_Mat | ecosystem: Environmental > Aquatic > Marine > Oceanic > Microbial... | reverse complement strand
CGCATGGGGTGAAGAGTCAGAGAGAGAGAAAGCAGAGTGGATAGAGGCTAACTCAATATATGCCAAAGCCCTACCCAAAATAGACCTTAATGCACTAAAAGCTGTTATTGCTAAATCTGATCTGCTCATCGGTAACGATACAGGACCTACACACATGGCATGGGGGCTAAATATCCCCTCCATCACTATCTTTGGTCCCACTCCTATCAACCGTGTTTATCAGACTTCCATCAACAAAGTTATCAAATCAAAGAGTAAAGTAGACCACTATAAGCTTGATAAAGAGGACTTTTCTATTACAAAAATCCCCTCACACAAAATAATTTTGATGGCAAAAGGGTTGCTCAATGGTTGATTATTTCTACTTGGGTATCTACAAATTCTTTGCTCTACTTCTAAAAGTTTTATCACGAAAGTCTGTTATTAAACTAATGAGAAGCATCTCATGGTTTGCCTATCATCTGAGTGTAAAACACAGAAAAATCATTCATACCAATTTAGACATCGCCTTTAATAATAGTCTCACTAAAAAAGAAAAAAAAGAGTTTGGTATCTCATCTTTTATAAATTTACTTGACACTACATTGGGGATTATCTCTCGTGATGGTATCCAAAAAAAGGAAATAATAAAAAATCTAACCTTTGAGGGTGAAGAGATAGTAAAGCACTATCAAGATGCAAATAAAAAAATTATTTTTGTTACAGGACATCAAGGGAACTGGGAGCTTCTATCACAAGCGATTGCTATTAATTTTGATTTTACAGTAGTGGGTGTAGGACGAAAGCTTGACTCAGATTTAATGGATGAAATTCTAAAAAATAACCGTGAGAAGTTCAATGTGGAGATGGTCTACAAAAAAGGGGCAATGAAAGGGACAATCAAAGCCCTTAGCCAAAATAAAGCAGTGGGTATCCTAGTAGACCAAGCGATTCATCCGAAACAATCTATCGAGGTTGACTTCTTTGGAGAACCTGCCACCCACACTCCTCTAGCCTCTATTCTATCACGAAAATTTGATATTGATTTAATTCCTGCATTTATTTCTACAGAGGACTACATCCATTACCATATCAAAATCTATGAACCGATTAAGAGCATCAAAACAGATAACCACGATGAAGATTTGAGACAGCTAACCCAAGCACAAGCCAATGCGATACAAGTCGCGATAGAAGCCCACCCAAAAGAGTGGTTTTGGATGCACAAGCGTTGGAAAAACACCACAGAAAATATCTATAAGGCAACCTAATGAACATCTATTTCTATGTAGCCTATCCCTACTATTTCCCTCATTTTCTACCCATTAGCAAGGTTTTCAAAGCCCACGGTCATCGTGTCACCTATGCACTGTCTACCAAGCAGAACTCTGACAATATGGAGTTTATCGCCAAATCAAACCAACTCAACTATATCTTTGGAGAAGAGGCTTTGGTCAACAAAACCATTGATGTTATATTTTTTGCCAATCCCTACGAAAGAGCCAAAGAGTTACCCTCCATAAGCATCTTTTTAGAGCATGGCATCGGAGCAAAATCCACCTCATTTTTCTCTACCATTGAGTATTTTGATATCTATTTGGCAGAAGGTACTCAAAAATACAACCGAGTCAGAGACCTCTACCCACAACATGAACACAAATTAGCAAAAGTGGGCTTTTCCAAATTTGACGAGATAGTAAATTTCACAAAGGAGCAAAAAGATAATCTCTTTAAAAAATACGGCTTAGACAGAAACAAAAAAACCATTCTTTACGCCCCAACCTTCTTCCCCTCGTCTATCGAAAAAATGTCAGATACATTCCCCAACGAGTTCAAAGAGTATAACGTCTGGATAAAGCCCCACTACCTAACCTATGAGCGAAAAAAATATAAAAATCATCTCAAAAAATTCAAAATTTGGGAAGAGTATAAAAACTGCACCATCTTGCCCCTAAACGAATACAATCTAGTCCCATTCCTAGCCACATCAGACGTGATGATAAGCGACGAGAGTTCAGCCATGTTTGAGTTCGCTTCCCTCAACAAACCCGTCATCTCAAACCAATACTTCAAACTACGCTGGTCATACTACCTAATGCCGTGGAAACTAACCAAACGCATCGACCAATCCAAAGTAAAATACCGAACCATTTTAGATGTCGCCAACTCCTATGAGGAGACACTAAAATATACCAAAGAGGCACTAACTAACCCCCAAAAACTAGAGGATAAACGACTAGAGTTCTCCAAAGATTTATGTGGAGATATAGATGGTAAAGTATCCGAGCGTATTTATGAGGTGGTGATGAAGAGGTTAAAAAACAAGGGATAATAGATAGACCCTACTGGTTAAATTAAAAATATGGAAAAAAAATGAAAATAAAAACAGTAACAACATTATTAACCCTAGCAATATTTACGGGCTGTAGTCACTCTCCTAAAATTGTGTTTCCTAATAAAGGATACCAAAATGTGGAGTGGAATAAAAAGGAAAAAGAGAAAAATATAGCCATTCGGCATCTCTCTCGAAATGAGTATAGCTCTAGCCATCTTATTCGTATACGAGGAGAAGAATTGCCTCATTATCATGATGGACATAATTTGACCGTATATGTTTTGTCAGGGAAGAGTATTGTTCATTTCAAAGACCACGAGGTTACACTCTATGAGGGGGATGTTATTACTATTCCAAAAGGTGTTTACCATTGGGCTGAAAATATAGATGGAGAAGCCTCTGTGGTTTTTGCTACATTCTCTCCTGCTTTTAAGGGTAAAGATAAGCGATTGGCAGAATGAATATTATGCCTAAACAACCAAATTTTCGGAGAAAAAATGACCTACGAATCACCAAATGAACGAACCAAAGACTTTATTGTCAATATTAGAAACTATTTTAATCAAGACAGTAATAAAACGCTTTTTCATAAACGAAATACCATTAAAATAATTGAGTTTGAGGGGAGGGAGTATGTGGTTAAATCTTTTAAGATACCACACCTGCTCAATCAGATTGTTTACCGTTTTTTTAGGGACTCAAAAGCCAAACGCTCTTTTGATAACTCTTGGAGGTTGAAGAAGTTGGGGGTGAATACTCCTCAGCCTATTGGGTATGTTGAGTTTCCTACTCGATTTTTGTTTAAAGAGAGTTTCTATGTCTCTGATTTTTTTGATTATGATTTTGAGATACGGGCTGTTTTTGGGGATAAGGATTTTGAAGATAGAGAGAATATTTTGACAAAATTTATAGAGTTCACCTATAAACTGCATAAAAAAAAGGTCTATCATATCGACTACTCTCCTGGAAATATATTGGTTAAAAAAGGGGCTTATGGGTACACCTTTTCAATTATAGATATCAACCGTATGAAGTTTATAGCGTTTGATGATGATTTGAGAATGAAAAATCTTGCCAAGCTTACCAATGATATAGGGGACAATGAGTTTATGGTAAAAGTCTATGCGGATATCTCTAAAATAGATGCCTCTGTTCTCCTTCCAAAGCTAGAGATAGCACTCAAAGAGCAAGGGCGATATCTTGCGAATAAGAAGCGATTTAAGAGAGTAAAAAAAGGCTAATCTTTTAAATCTTCTGACCAAAAGAACTCAATCCATTGCGTTGCCTCTCTGACCCACCATGTAGGCTCGATTGAGGCTGTGGGCTTATAGAAAATAGAAGCAGAAAAGAATGAGGTTTTGGGGTATTTTGTCTCTAAAACTTTTAGTACCTCTCTTAGGGTATCACCACTGTCTACAATATCATCTACTATCAAGACTTTTTTAGCTCCTGCTAAATCGGGGATATTAAAAACATTAATCTCATCAAGCTTTTTTGTACCCTCATATCCAATGGTGTTAATTGCATAAACCTCTCGGATATCATAATGTTCACCAAGCATTAGAGCCACGCTTAGACCACCACGGGCAATGGCGATTATTGCGTCAAACTCTTGGTCTATTTGAGAGGTAAGTGTTTTTAAATCAGTGACAAACGCACTATAAGGGTAAAATATCTTATCCATTTTTTGCTCTAAAGAGCGTCCCTTTGGTGTGGTTGTCATCTATTAAGTACGCCATCGCTGTGGTGAGGTCAAATCCACTACAGAGAAACATATCCACCCCTCTGTTCATCACATACTCAGCTGCTTTTAGCTTGGTGACGATTCCCCCTGTTGCAAACTTGGAATTTGGCGTAAAGGAGGCGTTTAACTCCTCCTCTGAGATACCATAGACCTCTTTTTGTATCTTGGCATGGGGGTTCTCTTTTGGGTTGGAGTCGTAGTACCCATCTATATCACTAAGAAGTACCAACAAATCGGCATCAACATGATAGGCCACATGGGCTGATAGTTGGTCATTGTCTCCAAAGAGTTGGTCAGGGGTGGTAGAGATATCATTTTCGTTTACAATGGGGATTATACCATTCTCCAAACTGGTGTTAATAATCTGCTGAAATATTTTGGTACGTTTCCTTGAATCAAAATCATCTTCTGTTAAAAGAATTTGAGAAGTATTGATATCATAAATATCAAACATACGCTTGTAAGAACTCATCAAAATAGGTTGACCAGCCGAAGCTAAAACCTTTTTGCTTATCTGTTTCTCACGGTCAAGTTTAAGTGCTGTATATCCTGCTGCCACTGCTCCAGAGGTGACAAGTACCACCTCATATTTTTTACTAACTTTGGCAATAAGTGTTACCAAATTTAACATTCTCTCTTTGGCGATACCTGTCTGCTCGGTAAGAACTGAGCTTCCTACCTTTATCACCACTCTTCTATTTTTATTATTGATGTTTTTCATGACCTTTATATTAACCAAATCTTGGTTAGTTGTTAATTAGTCATGTATCTCTAACTCATTATAAAGACTATCACGCTCCACAGGGATAAAGCCTGAATTTTTTATCATGTCTATAAACATACCAAGCTCCATACCATTTGAGCTTTTTGCTCCTGCTGCTGATTGGATAGACTCTTTTTCTATTGTTCCATCTAAATCATCTGCGCCATACTCTTGGGCGATTAGTGCTAAATTGATGGTGGAGGTTGCCCAGTATGCTTTAAGGTGGGGAATATTCTCTAAAATAATTCTACTAATGGCATACGTTTTTAGTACCTCTTGACCTGATGGATAGTTACAGTTTTTGAGATAGTTGTTCTCTTTTTGATAGACAAGAGGGATAAATGCGTTAAATCCTCCTGTTTTATCTTGTAGGTCACGCAACCGAATCATATGGTCAATTCGGTTCGCCCGACTCTCCACATGACCAAAGAGCATGGTGGCGTTGCTCTGTTTTCCTCGTTTGTGCCAAATCTCATGAATATCAAGCCACTGCTGTGAAGTTACTTTTCCTTTACAGAGATACTCACGCACCTTCTCATCAAAAATCTCTGCTCCACCCCCTGGCATAGAGTCCACACCACTCTCTATCATCTGGTCAATGACCTCTTCATAACTCAACCCATAATGACGACTCAAAAAGTCTATTTCAGCTGCCGTCATTGATTTTATATGCACATCAGGGAACGCCTCTCTTATCTTTTTAAATGCACCCATATACCACTCTACTCCATCATTGGGATTGTGCGCTGAAACAATGTGCATCTCTTTTGCCCCATTTGCCACAGAGTTCTTGACAATCTCCAAAATCTCCTCATGACGCATGGTGTACTGATTTGGATTTTTTCTGGTCGCTGAGTAGGCACAAAACTTACAGATATCGGCACAGACATTGGTAGGATTGATGTGACGGTTGATATTAAAGTAACTTTTCTTCCCAAATTTTTCAACTCTAATCTCATCTGCCAACTCTCCAAGAGTCGCAAGGTCAAGCGTATAGAGTGCCTCCCCCTCCTCTTGTGTTAGTCTCACTCTATTTTTTACTTTGGTAATTAAATCCATTTCTATATAATCCCTAATTATTTTTTGCTATTATAACAACAATAATTAAGAGTTGGGAGTAAATCACTTTGATAACCACAAAACAACAGATAGAGAATCTACTACATGAAGATGCCCCTGATTTTCAGATTGCAAAAGTTTTAAAACAGGACATAAAAGAGTATTTTGAAACCATAGAGGATAGCTTTATGCAGAGTGGTGGAAAAGATTTTTTGGTTAAACATACCCAAAAAATAGACACACTCATACAAAGCGTCTATAAAATCGCCATGCGTTCAATGTTTGAAGCCTATTTACCGATGAAAAATACCCTACCTATTACCATACTTGCGATGGGTAGCTATGGGCGAGAACAGCTCTGTGTTCACTCGGATATCGACCTAATGATTGTCTACAAAGAGACCAAGGGGTATAATGCAAAAGAGATGATAGAGAAGATTATCTATATTCTTTGGGATGCAGGGGTCAAGCTAGGACACCGAGTGCATGAGATAGGTGAACTTTTTGAGGTCTCCAAAACAGACATTACCATCAAAACAGCCATGCTAGAGTCCCGTTTTGTGGAGGGGTCAAAATATCTGTGGTCAAGCATTGAAAATGAGCTACAGATTATTCGTCATCATGAAAAAGAGAGCTTTATTCAAGCCAAGATAGAGGAGATGGAAAAACTTCACCAAAGATTTCCTCTGACGATGGAGCCAAATCTAAAAGAGGGTGTGGGGGGATTTCGTAATGCCAACTTGGTCTATTGGATAGGGAATATCCTCTATAATATTAATATTATCAAAGAGCTACCAGAAAATATCGTTGATGATAAAGAGTATAAAAAATTTCGTATCGCCTTGGAGTTTCTCTTCCGTGTTCGCTCTGCTCTGCATCTGGTTAGAAAGAAAAAAGAGGACAGATTACGGCTAGAGTTTATCCCTCAGATTGCTACCTATTTGGGATACGAAAATAACCATCAAGGACACATGAAATTTGCGAAAACCGTCACAATGAGCCTAAAAATTATTAAACTACATACTACCATTTGGATTTATGAACTTACTAAAGATGACTTCACCGAGATAGAAAGTGCCAATATGTTGCAACCAAAAAGTTTAGACCACTCATTAAACGCACTTCTCCAACAACTTAGTGATAGATGTGATGAACCTTTTGAACGTCATCCTCTCTTTTTGAAAGCCCTAAGCAGAGTATCTATGCCCATAGAACATGACCAAAAAACCATTGAGATTATCCGTAATATTTTTTACAAATCACACTCTTTTGAGTTTTTTCAAGCCCTTTTAGATACCAATCTTTTAGGTTATGTCATCACCCCAATGAAACAGATTATCAATCTTCCTCAATTTGATGGATATCACCAATACTCAGTGGGTATCCACTCCATAAAAGCCCTTTATCATATTGAAAATCTAAAAGACCCCCTATTAATAAATATCTACAATGAGCTAAGTGCAGAACAGAAAGCCCTACTCAAAATGACCATTTTACTTCATGATTCAGGAAAAGGAAGAAAAGAGGCACACGCTCAAGTGGGGGTAAGACTCTTTAAAAAATTTGCTGAAGAGTTAGAGCTTTCATCAGAACATATTAGAATGGGTAAAAATTTAATTCTCTATCACAACGACATGAGTGTCACAGCACAACGAGAAGATTTGAACAGTGAGCAGACCATTCTAAAATTTGCCGCACTCTTTAAAACAAAACTAGAGCTAGACTTAATCTATCTCTTAACCGTAGCTGACCTCATGGCAGTTGGAAATAAAATATATAATAGTTTTAATGCAAAGCTACTACATACACTCTATGCTCAATCCTGTATTGCTATTTCACATGGAGAGAAACTATATGAGACAAGTAAACGACTTAAAAAAGAGCGAATTTTAAAAAAGAATATTGAGTTTACCCAACTACCAAAACTGTTTCAAAAAAAGATTTTGTCTGTTCCCTCTGACCTCCTATTTATGAAATACTCACCTAAAAAAATTATTGATATCTCCAACATAGCAAAAAGTTTAGAAGGAGAAAAGAGATATCACTTTGAGATTAAAACTTGTGATTTTTTAACCATTGAGGTGATACGAAAAGAGAACTTTGACATCAGTTATCTTCTACATAAACTCAACCGACTGGATATCGTTAATATGGATATCTGTAAACTCTTTTCAGGGATTAAATATTTTAAACTCTCCTTTAATGAGACCATAGATGAACATGAGATATCTATTATAGAAGAGCTTGTTATAAAATCTTTGACCTCTGTGCATCAACTGCTTCTCTCAGCTCCTAAAATAGAGAGTAAAAATATGACCATCGACTGTAATCACTCCAAAGAGTATGCAATGCTAAAACTTCAATGTGCGAACCAAAAAGGGCTACTCTCCTATCTTATCCAAATCTTTGATGATTTAAAGATTGATATAAGTTCGGCAAAGATACACACCAAAAGTGACAAAGTAAGTGACCTATTTTTAATTGAGAAGAATGGAAACTTTTGTCATAATATCGAGTTACTAACTAAAAAAATAATTAAGAATTCTTAAAAAAAATAATGGAGTAGTATAAATATGTGTGGAATTGTCGGATATGTAGGGAAAGAAGAGAAAAAAGAGATTTTATTGGATGGATTACAGGAGTTAGAGTACAGAGGATATGATTCAGCAGGTATCGCTATTATCGAGAACCAACAACTCAAACACTTTAAAGCTATTGGTAAACTAGAAAACTTAAGAAAGAAAACTAAGAATTATAAGAGTAGTAACTTTGGCATTGCCATTGGTCATACCCGTTGGGCGACACATGGAAAACCGACCGAGCTTAATGCCCATCCACATCTCGGTCAATACAGCTTTGTGGTACATAATGGTATTATCGAAAACTATCAGGAGCTTAAAACAGAGCTTCAAGCACAAGGGGTAACTTTTTTAAGTCAGACCGATACGGAGACCATTGTTCACCTCTTTGAAAATGATTATGAAAAAAATAAAAATAGTTTTAAAGCATTTACAAATACTGTTAATAGATTGGATGGTGCATATGCAACACTTCTTATTAGTGAAGTGGAAGAGGAGACCATTTTCTTTGCAAAAAATGGCTCACCTATGCTTATTGGCTTTAATGATGAGGATATCTATTTTGCATCATCAGATACCCCCATCATTGGAAAAGCTACTGAGGTATACTACCTAGAAGACGGGGAGTATGGATATACAAAAAATGGAAAAGTTACCCTTTTCAATCAAGAGGGCGAAAAGAGCTTTACAAAAAAACCTCTCACCACAAACAAAGCATCAGCTCAAAAAGATGGTTTCCGTTTCTTTATGGAAAAGGAGATATATGAGCAGAGCCGTGTGATGGGTGAGACGATGATGGGACGTGTTTTAGAAAGCAGTATTAACTTTGATGAGCTTGATGAGAAGCTTTTTGAAAACATCACCAATATCAAAATCTGTGCCTGTGGAACCTCCTACCACTCAGCACTAACAGGAGCGTATCTGCTAGAGAGAATTGCCAAAATTCCATGTCAAGTAGAGATTGCCTCTGAGTTTCGATACAAAGAGCCACTGCTTCAAGACTCAACACTGTTTATCACCATCTCCCAAAGTGGTGAGACAGCCGACACCCTAGAGGCTCTAAAAATGGCAAAACGGGCAGGACTCAAAAGCCTTAGCCTCTGTAATGTAGATAACTCTTCAATAGTCAGAGAGAGTGACAATGCCATCTTGACCCGAGCAGGAATTGAAAAAGGGGTTGCCAGTACCAAAGCGTTTGCTACCCAAGCGATGGTTTTATGGATGCTAACACTCTATATTGCTCAACTCAAAAAAACCATTAATCAAGAGCAACTTCAAACTGAAATTGATGCGATGCTACACACACCAAAAGCACTTCTTGTCACAGATAAACTCCACGAAAAGCTTCACCGTCTCTCAAAAAGATATCTGCATGGTCACGGGTTTTTCTTTATCGGTCGAGATATTTTTTTCCCTCTTGCCCTAGAGGGTGCATTGAAGCTCAAAGAGATAAGCTACCTCCACGCCGAAGGATACCCCGCAGGAGAGATGAAACATGGACCAATCGCCCTAGCCGACAGTGAACTTTTTACCATTGCATTAATGCCCAGCTCACTACAGTATGAGAAGATAAAGTCAAATGTAGAGGAGCTAAGTGCCAGAGACGCAACTATCCTAGCTATCTCACCCAAACCATTTGAATTAGCCGATGATTTCATTCAAACAAAATATAGTACTCACCCTATGTTAGAGTTTTTCGAGATGATGGTGGTAACTCAACTTCTAGCCCTTGAGATTTCTGTACGTTTGGGAAATGATGTGGATATGCCACGAAACTTGGCAAAGTCAGTTACTGTAGAGTAAAAAATAAAAAAAATTGGCTATAATTACTAAAAAGTAGCCTCTCTAATGAAACAGTATATATACCCTTTTCTCCTTCTCTCTCTCTCTCTTCTCTTTGGAGAAGAGAGCTATAACAATCTTGCAGATGATGATATCGCCACCATAGAGGAGGAGGTCTTTTCTGTCAAAGGAGAGAGCTTCTCTTTTGGAAAATCTAAACGACTTCTTGCTACCAAAGTCTATCCGAACCATCAAAAAGCTTTTTATAGTGGTTGTAGCTATATCATTGAAGAGAAAAAACTTGTTCCTATTCATGAAACTTGTGGATTTCAATACCGTAAAAATAAAAACCGTTCAAACCGTATTGAGTGGGAACATATCGTTCCTGCATGGCACTTTGGTCATCAACTTCAATGTTGGCAAAAGGGTGGACGAAAAGAGTGCCGTCAAAACAACAGTAAGTTTAGAGAGATGGAATCAGATATGCACAACCTCGTCCCTGCCATTGGAGAGATAAATGGAGACAGAAGCAATTTTAGATATGGAATGATTGTGGGTGAGGAGCGTGTTTATGGCAGGGTTAATATGGAGATAAAATTTTCAGATAAAAAAGCTGAACCAAAAGAGAATACCTTTGGAGAGATTGCCCGAACCTATTTTTATATGCGTGATAAGTATCGACTAAAAATCTCTAATTCCCAAGAGAAACTATTTATCGCATGGAACAATCAAGACCCTGTAACCCGATGGGAGAGAAAACGAAATCAGCTCATCAAAAATCTTCAAGGAGATGAAAACCTCTATATCACTAACTATGAAAAAATAGAGCAACTTGGTAAAATACCTGAAGATGATGAACTCTCTAGTGATTTTGATGGAATTAGAAAAGAGCTTCTAGGAGAGTATGGTCACCTTTTAAAAAATCTCTCAGAACCTATGGCAACACTCATTTTATTACTTATGACGCTTTTTGTGATGTACAAGAGAAAAAACAGAAATAAATAGTAAAAATAGTTTTTCTGTTTAATACTATTCTTTCAAGTTTCAATATAAACTATTTTCGTCCAATTGCTTTCCTATATGTATATATTTAACCAAAGAAATATTTAAGGTTATATATAATCTACAGAATCTAACATAGGAAAAGCATATGGAGTCTGTCACCGTTATATCTCTTGAATCACTGAACACTATTGGAATCATTATCATTATCCTCTTGACCTCTATTGTAGGTACTTACTTTATATCTAATGAGCCTGATGTATAATATCCCATTAAGCACCTCTTTTCCCTAACTTGTTATAATCCCAACAATATTTTTTCAGACGGGATATCCATGATACAACTAACAAATCTAAGCAAAAGCTTCGGTGGGCAGACACTCTTTAGAGACCTTAACCTAAAGATGAACAGCAATCAAAAGATAGGACTCATAGGACGTAATGGGTCGGGAAAATCAACCCTATTTAAGATTATACTTGATGAAGAGAGCCATGATAGTGGTGATGTCTCTATCCCTAAGAACTATAAAATCGGTACGCTTAAACAGCACTTGGTATTTACTGAACCAACTGTAAGAGAGGAGTGTTCGCTTGTTCTTAGCGAAGAGGAGCAGTATAACTTTTATAAGATAGAAAAGATTCTCTTTGGATTGGGGTTTAGTGCTGAGGATTTGGAAAAAGACCCACTAAGCTTCTCAGGAGGCTATCAGATACGGATAAACCTTGCCAAGTTACTGGCAACCGAACCCAATATGTTACTTCTCGATGAGCCTACCAACTACCTTGATTTACTCTCTTTGCGTTGGCTCAAACAGTTTATTAGAACCTTTGATGGGGAGGTTATCCTTATCACCCATGACCGTGAGTTTATGGATGCTGTTAGCACTCACACAATGGGGATTCAAAGAAAATCGTTGTATATTATCCAAGGGAATACCAAGAAGTATGATGCCACTTTGGCAATGAGCGATGAGACCTATGAGAAGACCCGACTAAACCAAGAGAAAAAACGAAAAGAACTAGAGGAGTTTGTGGCACGAAACAAAGCACGAGCCTCCACGGCTGCCTTGGCTCAATCAAAGCAGAAGATACTTGACAAGATGGACGACATGGAGAGCCTAGAGAGTGAGAGCAACCTCGCCTTTAAGTTTAACTACAAAGAGACCCCTGCCAAAATCAACCTGAGGGCTGAAAATTTAGGATTTGGATACAACCAAGAGGAGAAGCTTTTTCAAAAGGTCTCTTTTGTCTTGGAAAATGGCAAAACATTGGCGATTATAGGTAAAAATGGTAAAGGAAAATCAACCCTACTCAACTACATCTCAGGCGAACTCTCACAGCAAGAGGGGGAGCTAAAACTTCACCCCTCAACAGTGATGGCACACTTTGGACAGACCAATATCGAACGGCTCAATACCAAAGCTACCGTCATTGATGAGATAAGCTCTGTGGATATGAAGATAGGCATCGCCGAGACTCGAAGCATCTGTGGAACAATGATGTTTTCAGGAGAGTTGGCTGACAAAAAAATCTCTGTGCTAAGTGGGGGAGAGAGAAGCCGTGTGATGCTGGGGAAGATTATCGCAACTGAGGCGAACCTGCTTCTACTAGATGAGCCTACCAACCACCTAGATATCTACTCCATCGACTCTCTGTGTACAGCGATTGAGGAGTTCAAAGGCTCAACCATTATGGTCACACACTCCGAGATGCTTCTGCGAAGATTAGCCGATGCATTGGTTATCTTTCACAAAGGTGGAGCAGAGTTTTTTCATGGAACGTATGATGAGTTTTTAGAAAAGATTGGATGGGAAGAGGAGGAGGGAGTCACCTCTGAAAAAACAAAACCCAAAAAACAAAAAATCGACAACAAAGATAAAAAACGGCTAAAAAAAGAGCTGGTTCAAGCACGAAGCAGAGAGAATGCCCCTCATAAAAAAGATCTAGAGTTTTGTGAAAATAAAATCATGAAACTTGAAGAGGAGTTAGAGGAGCAAAATGAGAACCTCATGAACGCATCACAAAGTGGAGAGAATTCTGTGATGATAGAGGCTTCTCAAAATATAGGAAAACTCCAAAAAGAGATAGATGCGCTGTTTGAACGCTTAGAAATCGCCAGTGATGCACTTGATGAGATATCAGAGCGATATGAACCACAGTTAGAGGAGTTGGAGTAAGACTTACTCCTCCTTTGCTGTCTTGGCTTCCATTAGCTCTAGTAAAATACCCTCTGCCTCATCTTGTGGCATATCACCTGCATCAATCTCCTCTACAATCTCTCTACATTCAGCCAACATCTCTTGAAGCTCTTGTAGCTCCTCTTTGTCTGCAATTGAAGCCATTTTTGCTTTCTCTATCATCGAGAACATCTCATCTATCGCCTCTTCTAAATCGGGAATTATTTCAATGGTCAATAGATTTTTTAATTTTTCTGAATTTTGCATGGTCTGCCTTTATTTTAAGTGCTGAAATTCTATCTAAATACTTCTCAATATTAAATTTAATTGAAAAATATTTTACTTTTATTAAATATTTCTTAAAATTCAAAATTACAAGTTTTTATTAATAAATAAGTGATTATAATACTAACGTTTAGACACAAAGAAAAAAATAAATATTTTATAACATCAAAAGGAAAATAGTGGAAGAATTTTTTATAATATCAAGACAGAATATAGATTCAAGTTGGAGTTTAAGTGACCTAAGAGACGATTATAATGCGTTGGAGTATTGTGAACAGATTTTAGATATCCCTGAAGAGCTTATTGAGTACGCAACACTTGGGAGTGATGGATTAGAAATCTCTTTATTGGAATTAGATGATTCATTAGATTATGATGAAGATTGGTATCTACAACTTAGACGTATCTCAAACTATCAACAATTGGCATCTTAAAACCAAATGAGGTATCCGTTATGATGGATACCTCTATTTTACTACATACTACAAGCTGAAACACCTGGAGGTGTTGTCGGCTGTACTGCTGAGTTATCTGCTCCACCCTCTGAATTTACCTTATCAATAAATGCCAAAAGATTAGACGCTGCCTCATGATATCTCTTTGCTGTCTCTGAGTCTGGTTGATGATAAGTGATAGGCTGACCTGTATCTCCCCCCACTCTGATGGCTGGTTCAATTGGGATTCGTGCAATAAGCTCAGTATCAAACTCATCTGCAACGGCTTTTGATGTTCCCATACCAAAGATATCTGACTCCTCATCACACGATGGACAGATAAATCCACTCATGTTCTCAATCAGACCTGCTGTTGGAATATGAAGCTTTTGGAACATATCCAAAGAGCGTCTACTGTCATCCAGAGAGACCTCTTGTGGTGTAGTCACGGTGATTCCTGCTGTTACAGGTACAGATTGTGCCAATGTAAGCTGTGCATCACCTGTTCCTGGAGGCATATCAATAACCAATACATCCAGTTCAGACCACAAGATATCTCTTAGAAGTTGCTCAATCGCCTTCATAACCATCGAACCTCTCCAGATAAGCGACTGCCCATCCTCCATAAGAGAACCCATAGACATCATCTCAACACCATATGCTTTGAGTGGAATAACTTTGTTTCCTTCTATTACAGGTTTCTGGTCATTTAAACCCATCATCCGAGGGATGTTTGGTCCATAGATATCAGCATCTAAAATACCCACTTTTTTACCCTGCATCGCCATAGCAATTGCAATATTCACAGAGGTAGTTGATTTACCAACTCCCCCTTTTCCTGAACTTACCATAACAAAGTTCTTAACATGAGGAGCGATATTTTTACCACTTACCGAGTTGCTCTGTTGCATTGGGGCTTGTGGTGCAGAAACGTGTACTTCAACTGTCTCAAACCCTATTTTTTTGAGTTCAACTGTCGCATCTTTTTCTAACTCTGCTTTTACCTCTTGTGCTGATGAGGTAATATCAATAACAATCACAACCTTACTGCCCGTAATCTCTACATTTTTAACAAATCCAAAAGTTACAATATCTTTTGTAAACCCAGGGTATGTTACATTTTTTAGTGCTTCTAAGACATTTTCGTTTGTCATTAGGACTCCTATTTTTATTTATTCTATTAACGTTTTATAATGAAAATCATAAGATTTAGCTTATATAATTGAAAAAATGCTATTATTTTGTAGAGAATTTCAATTAAGACTATTTTTATCCCATTTATATTCTAAACTAATACTTATCATGGTGTGCGATGATAATCGCTACCTATAGGAGATTTAATGCCTAATCAATTCCCATGGGACTCATACTCCGATCAACCCCACATACTAAAGCGAACCCTAAAAAAAGAGCTAAGAAAAGGGCATGGGTTAGACTATTTTAAACTTATAGCCACTAACCTTTTCTATTTCCCTTATCTATTTCTAAAATTTTATTGGAAACGTTCGGAATCGGAGGCTTCAGCCCCGAACAAGGCGAGGCTAAAGCCGTTTATTCCGAGTATGCCAAGTTTTTATGGCTTGTGTGTTAATCTTGACAAAGGCAAACAACAATTTGAACTCATAGAAGAGCTAGGTGTTAAATCCTTACAGATACGCGTCTTTTTACATGATATAGAAAATATAGATGCCTATGTAAAGTTTGTCAAAGGGTTTGGAGAAGATAAAGAGATACTTATAACCATTATCCAAGATAGAGAGCATATAGAAAACCATGAACTTTTAGCCAAAGATATAAGAACCATATTTGAAAAATTTGATGGCATAGCAGATGAGTTTATGATAGGAAATGCTATCAACAGGATAAAGTGGGCTTTTGTCTCGATGGAGGAGTATCTAAAATTTTATCAAACAGTTCAACGTATTAGAGATAAAGAGTTTAAAGATATAAAACTTATTGGCTCATCTGTTATAGATTTTGAGTATCACTTTACCATTCGTACCCTTTTTAATAACTATAAAATAAAATATGACAAAGTAGCCTCTCTGCTCTATGTTGACCGTCGTGGTAGCCCTTATGCCACACAGATGGGGATATTTGACTTTAACAATAAGATTGAGTTTTTAGATACCATTGTTAGAAGTTCTAGTCAATGTAATAATAGTATCTATATTACCGAATCAAATTGGCCTTTAAGTGGCACAGCACCCTATGCCCCAACTTCTGAAAAAGAGTGTGTCACAGAAGAGCTTTATAACCAATATATGCTAGAGTATTTTGATATCGCGTTAAAGAGTCAAAAGATAGAAAAAGTCTATTGGCATCAGCTTATGGCAGGGGGTTATGGGTTGGTTGATGATAGAGATGGTCAGCTACGGAAAACAGAGGCTTTTTATAGTTTTAAGAAGGTTATAACGGCATTTATTTAATTTGCGTTCCTAAGCACTTAAAAACTAAAATATCAAGTAATAAAACGGTTAGGATTGGACTATTTAGGTGTTTATTTCCTTGGAGTAGCCCTTTCTGAAAAACTCAAAACACTCTTTAATTGTCTTAAAATGATAACTTGAATTTATTATATCCCTATCACCAATAGAGATGCTTTTACCGATTTTAGCATTAATGGCAAGGTTGATGTCACTCTGTTTATCCCCTATCATCCAAGAGGACTCCAAATCTATGTTATACTCCTTTAATATCTCATCTACCATACCTGTTTGGGGTTTTCTACAGTTACATTTGGTCTCAGGGGAGTGTTGACAAAACTGAACCCCTTCTACTGTTATCCCTCTTTTCTTTAACTCTTTTAACATCCATTGTGTGAGTATTTCAAACTCATCAAGTGAGTAGTATCCTCTTCCTATTCCTGATTGATTGGTAACAATAAAGAGTTTAAAGTCGTTTTGAATAAAGAGATGCATAAGTTCAAAGATTTTATCATTAAAAATAAAATCTTTAATCTTATTGACATAGCCGTGGTCAACATTGATAATGCCATCACGGTCTAAAAATAGGGCTTTAAAACTTTTTTTAGTAGGTATATTTGAGTCCACCGTAAAAACCTGTGTCAAAAGTAAAATCAGACCCACCAATATACTCTGTGTGGATATTTCTATAACCTGCGTAGACTTTGACATTGGGTATCATCTCAATATCTACAGCAACCCTAAATTCACTGTATGACTCAGCATCACCAAATGCTAATGCCCCAGGGGCATAGAGGATTTTACCTTCTAGTGAGACAGGGGGGATGTGAAACATCAATGGTGGAAAAGTATATCGAATTTTTGCCATAAGTGGCAGTGCCACAAATGTCCCATCATCGGTATCATCTATCGAACTCCAAATCATTTTTCCTCCGAAAGTAAGTTCAACACCCCTAACCCCTTCAAGAGTATTGGTAGCACCTAGTCCCGCACCTAGTAGTTTTGCCGTTTGTCTATCACTGTCAATATTTAAAACATTAACCTCAGCTTGTAGAATAGTTGAAGTATTTTGTAATGCTGCTAAGTTTCGTGAGTCCAGTACCGCCTCCAGTTCTACATCATTTTCATTGATATTGATACTCGCACCCGTCTCAGCAAATAGGATACTTGCACTCACCATTGAGAGTAAAATTGACCTTTTTAACATATGTTTCTCCATTTTGTATTTTTATTATTATAACATATTATATTTTATTTCTGTGGAGTGAGCGTGTAAAACGCTACATATACTTTTTGAGTACCTCTGGAATCTCTATGCTTCCATCCTCATTTTGGTAGTTCTCCATAATGGCTACAAGGGTTCTACCCACTGCTAAAGCAGAGCCATTTAAAGTATGTACTAGGCTATTTTTTTTGCCATCCTTAAAGCGTATTTTTGCTCTTCTTGCTTGAAAATCTTTGGTGTTTGAGACAGATGAAATCTCACGATACTTATCTTGCCCTGGCAACCAAACTTCAAGGTCAATGGTGGTAGCAGCAGAGAATCCAAGGTCTCCACCACAAAGTATTACTATTCTATGTGGTAACTCTAATCGGGTTAAAATATCAGAAGCGTTATCTACCATCATCTGAAATATCTCTTCACTCTCATTAGGATTGGCAATGGCGACCATCTCTACTTTGTCAAACTGATGTTGACGTATCATCCCACGGGTGTCACGTCCTGCACTTCCTGCCTCTTTTCTAAAACATGGGGTGTAGCTAGTAAGCAAAATTGGAAGATCTTTGGCTGTTAATATCTCATCATGATAGAGGTTAGTCAATGGCACTTCGGAGGTAGGGATAAGGTAGAGGTCTTCACCCTCTATTTTAAACAAATCATCTTCAAATTTTGGAAGTTGACCTGTCCCTTGTAGCATTGCAGAGTTATTGATAAACGGAACATAGACCTCTTCAAACCCTTTCTCTCTGTTGACATCTAAGAAAAAGTTAATTAACGCTCTCTCCATTCGGGCAGCGTCCCCTCGAAGCACAGCAAAACGGCTTTTTGCAAGTTTCACCCCACGCTCAAAATCTATCCAACCATTTGTCTCTGCCAATGCCCAATGCTCTTTTGGTTCAAAATCAAATACTCGTGGCTCTAAAACTTTTTTTATCTCTATATTGTCATCTTCATCTGCCCCTTCAGGTACAGAGTCATCAGGAAAGTTTGGCATGGCAAGAGCGATATGTTGCAACGCACTGTTCGCATCATTCGC
>Ga0256913_10000591_pt1 | contig 18823 bp, 18 predicted proteins | sample Axial_MatmetaG_FD_185970 | JGI IMG/M metagenome (GOLD analysis project Ga0256913, IMG submission 185970) | Deep-sea worm associated microbial mat communities from Axial Seamount, Juan de Fuca Ridge, Pacific Ocean - Axial_Mat | ecosystem: Environmental > Aquatic > Marine > Oceanic > Microbial... | reverse complement strand
TTGTATTATCATTTCCCCAATATTTTATTTACAAAATTCTTTGCTTTTAATAAATATTTACCATCTGATTCCAAGGCTTTTATAAAAGCCGAACCTATTATAGCACCATCTGCGTATTTATTTGCTATTAAAAATTTATTTCTGTCCGATATTCCAAATCCTATAACAACAGGATTTTTCAGTTGAAGTTTTTTTATTCTATCAAAGTATTCGACTTGTTCTTTCGGAAAAACATCTGCTTTACCGGTTGTGGAAGATGACGAAACCAAATAAACAAAACCTGTACTCAATTCATCCAGGTATTTTATTCTGCTCTCTGCTGTAGTGGGTGTTACTAAAAAGGACATTGACAGATCATATTTTCCAAACAACATTTTGTATTTTTGCTCATAGAATCCGGCAGGAAGATCAGGAATAATCATACCGTCAATTCCGGTTTTAACACATTTTTCTAGAAATTTTTCCACTCCATATCTCAACAGTTGATTGAAATATCCCATAAATATCAGGGGTATTTCCACTTTTTGTCTTAATAGAGTAACCTGATCAAAATATTTTTCCAAAGTAATCCCGTTTTTCATCGCAATACTACTGCTATATTGAATAGTTTCTCCATCAGCCAATGGATCTGAAAAAGGCATTCCCAACTCCAAGAAATCCGCTCCTGAATTTACTAAGGTTACCGCCAATTCCGGCATAGAGTCCAAATAAGGATATCCTGCTGTCAGATAAATACTCAATATATCTTTGTTGTTTTTAAAAATATTATTTACACGTTGTTTTCCCATATTCTTTATATTTTAAGATACGTTTCCATATCCTTGTCTCCTCTTCCCGATAGATTTACAACTACAATTTCTTTCGGATTAAATTTTATCATTTCCAATGCTGCCAAAGCATGTGCAGATTCCAGTGCAGGTATTATACCTTCCATTCTTGTCAAAAGAAATCCGGCATTGACAGCTTCTTTGTCAGTAGCTGTCAAAACCTTTGTTCTGCCAGTTTTTATCAAATGAGCATGCAAGGGACCAATACCCGGATAATCCAATCCGGCGGAAATAGAATACGGTTCTACGATCTGTCCATCTTCAGTTTGCATCAACTTGGTCATACTTCCGTGAATTATCCCATCTGTTCCCAAGACACTTGTCGCTGCAGACATTCCCGTATCTATTCCTTTCCCTCCCGCTTCTACCGATATCAATTCCACTCTTTCATCATCGATATAGTAATAATATGCACCTGCCGCATTACTTCCACCACCTACACAAGCTATTATCTTATCAGGATAATCTTTACCGGTATGCTCTTTTAATTGAAAACGCATCTCTTCGCTTATAACGGACTGAAATCTTGCAACCATATCGGGATAAGGATGTGGACCGACTACCGAGCCAATGATATAAAAAGTATCTTCAGGATTATTTATCCAATCTCTTATCGCTTCATTTGTTGCATCTTTCAAGGTTTTGCTTCCTGAAGAAACAGGAACAACCTCAGCGCCAAGCATTTTCATTCTCGCTACATTCGGAGCTTGCCTTTCTACATCTTTTTCTCCCATATAGACCACACAATGTATATTCATCAAAGCACAGACAGTCGCTGTAGCCACGCCGTGTTGACCTGCTCCTGTTTCAGCTATTACTCTGGTTTTGTTCATCCGTTTAGCCAACAATATCTGACCGATGGTATTATTGATCTTATGAGCTCCCGTATGATTCAAATCTTCCCTTTTAAGAAAAATATTAGTATTGTATTTTTCAGAAAGCCTCTTTGCAAAATACAAAGGAGAAGGTCGTCCTACATAGTCCTTAAGAAGGGATTTGTACTCTTTCTGAAAATCATCACTATCTATAATATTTATATAGTTTTGTTCCAGTTCATGTATATTTGAATACAGGAGTTCAGGTACAAATGCACCTCCATATTTACCATAAAAACCATTTTTATCTACTTCGTAATTCATTTATAAATCTTTTTAATTTGTTATAATCTTTAATTCCAGGTATTATTTCAAAACCACTGTTTAAATCTATTCCGGCCAATTGTAGGTGATCCATTTTTTTTATTTCCGTTAAATGCTCAAGTCCAATACCACCACTTAATATAAAAGGCTTATTCAAAACATAATTATCAAGTATTTTCCAATTAAATGTTTTCCCGTTTCCCCCTTTCAATTTTCCTTTGGTATCAAATAGAAAATAATCCACCGCATCCGTATATTCTTCACACTTCTTAAAGTCAAAATCATCATTTACGCTAAATGCTTTTATGATCTTATTATTTTGACTTTTCAATTTTTTGCAATATCCGGGTGATTCCTCTCCGTGCAACTGCAGAAAATCAAGATCAAATCCGATTGCTTTTTTAACAACTTCTTTAATAGGAGAATTTACAAATACACCTACTTTGGATATACCGTCAAACTCTATTCCGGCAGGAATTATCTCCGTATATCTTTGTGAAGATTTGTAAAAAACAAAACCCATAAGATCAATACCTGATCTCAATACTTTTTTTATATTACCGGTATCCCTCATACCACAAACCTTAATCAATAAATCTTTCATAGTAATAATTTAATTTATATTATTCAATTCATCAATAAAAGACTTGCATGCTCTTGCAGGGTTAGGTGTTTTCATAAATCTTTCACCGATCAAAAAACCTGAGAATCCAAAATTTCTCAATTCCACAATATCTTCAGGATTATTTATTCCACTTTCGGAAATCCTAATAAAATCATCTGGCAAATACTTTGAGATTGCTTTGGAATTCTCGATAGAAACCTCAAATGTTTTCAGATTTCTGTTATTTATCCCGATTATATCTACATTATCGTTCAATTTATTCAACTGATCCGGACTATGAAACTCCATCAATACTTCCAATCCCAATAACTTTGCCAGGGAAACCAATTTGTTTATTTCATCTTTATCAAGTGCTTCAGCAATCAACAATATCGCATCCGCCCCTATGCTTTTTGCTTCAAATATCTGATATTCATCAATGATAAAATCTTTTCTTAAAACAGGGCAAAAATTAAATTTTCTAACTTTCGTCAAATCACCATTTTCTCCACCAAAAAACCATTCATCGGTTAATACCGATAATACACTTGCTCCTGCTTGCATATATCCTCTTGTAACTTCTTCAATATCTGCATATATATTTATATCACCTTTGGACGGAGACCTCCTTTTGAATTCCGCTATAATACCGGAAGCTCCTTCACGCTGAAGGTATTCTTTCATTGACACTATCTTAGTATTAAAATAAATACTTTTTTCAAATAGCTTTATGGGAAATAGATTTTTTCGCTCATCTACTTCTTTCCTTTTTGTTTTTATAATTTCTTTTAAAACATTCATATTGATTATATTTTTAATATCCGGTTATCAATTGCAAACTTTTCTTTGCTTTTCCTCCATGCAATGACTCCTTGGCTTCTTCAAAACATTCCAAAAAACTTCTATCATCATCATTCATAATTTGTATTGCCAAAGCAGCATTAGCACAAACAACATCATTTTGAGCATGCGTACCTTTGCCGTCAATTATATTCCTGAAAATATCAGCAGCCTCTTCTATCGTATTCCCTCCGAAAATATCACTTTGTTTTACTCTCTTCAATCCTAATATTTCAGGGTTATAAAGGTGCTTGCCTTTATTATCTCTAACTATAAAATCATCTGTTAAAGAGATCTCATCATACCCATCCAATCCATAAATAACAGCATATTTTTTATCGTTTTGATTTTGAAAAAAATATTGATATACTCTGGCTAATGTCCTGCTGAAAACTCCCGATATTTGGTTTTGAGGGTTTGACGGATTTACCAAAGGACCAAGCATATTGAAAAAAGTCTTCATTTTCATCTCTTTTCTTACCGGACCTACAGCAGCCATGGCATGATGAAACAAAGGAGCATGCAAAAAAGTAATATTGGCATCTCTCAATTGATCCCGGAGTTCCTTTTCATCATTGGTGAATTTATAACCCATTGCTTCAAGCACATTGGATGAACCGCTTACCGACGAAACTCCGTAATTTCCATGTTTTGCTACTTTATACCCAGCTCCTGCTACCACAAAAGATGACAAAGTGGAAATATTGAATGTATTTTTCCCATCACCACCGGTACCACACATGTCAATAGTATCAAATTCTGAAAAATCCAATTTAAGACACAGATCCATTAGTGCTTCCCTAAATCCCTGCAATTCATCAAGAGTAATATCACGCATCTGAAACACTGAAATAAAGCCGGTAATTTGAACATCTGAAAACTCTCTTGAAGAAATACGCTTTAATATTTCCTTAGCTTCTTCTTTGGAAAGTTTTTCATTTTCATGCAATCTCTCTAATACTTTTTTCATTTTTAATTAATCTTTTAGAAAATTTTCAATAATCTTTTTTCCTTCTACTGTCATTATACTTTCCGGATGAAATTGAACTCCCCATATCTCGAATTTTTTATGTTTTATCGACATTATACTGTTATCATCAGAAATAGAAGTCACTTTAAACTCAGTGCTCAATGTCTCAGGATCGACAACCCAGGAATGATATCTCCCAACAGCTGTCCTGTTGTCAATATCTTTAAATAATTTATCTCCTGTATCCAATATTTCAATATAGGATTTAACACCGTGATATACTTTCTCCAAGTTGATCAATTCAGCTCCGAAAGCAACTCCGATAGCCTGATGTCCAAGACAGACACCAAGCATTTTTTTCTTGCCGGCATATTCTTTAATAGCATCTATCATAATCCCGGCATCTTGGGGTAATCCCGGACCCGGTGAGAAAACCAAAACATCAAATTCCGACAAATCTTTAATACTTATTTCATCATTTCTCTTTACCGTAATCTGTTCATCTGTCAATTCTTCAAAATACTGTACAAGATTGTAAGTAAAAGAATCATAATTGTCCAATATCAATATTTTCATATCTTTTTCTTTTAACAATTCATCAATATTTATTCGCCAATCGTATAGCTTTTCTAATAGCAGCCAATTTATTATCAACTTCTCTCAATTCACTATCCGGTATTGAATCTACTACAACTCCTGCTCCTGCTTGATAATGCAACATACCATTCTGACTTAAAACCGCCCTTATGGTAATAGCGGTATTAATATCACCTGTCAAACTGATAATCCCTATCGTTCCACCATAAAAACTTCTTTCATATTTTTCATCTTTATGAATAAGTTCCAAAGCCCTGTATTTAGGTGCACCGCTTAGTGTTCCTGCGGGAAAAGTAGCTCCGAATATATCGATTGCCTGCATTTTGTTATTCACTTTGCCGGTAACTTCAGAAACAATATGAATAACATGACTGAAATGCTGAATTTCCTTATATTTTTCAACTTTCACATCTTTGCAAAATTTACTGAGATCATTTCTTGCCAGATCCACCAGCATTGTGTGTTCAGCATTTTCTTTAGGATCTTCGCTTAATTTTTTAGCCAATATTTCATCTTCAACATCAATACCTGTTTTCTTATAAGTACCGGCAATGGGATTCAATTTAGCTTCACCTCTAGCTATTACCAATTGGCTCTCGGGAGATGAACCGAATAATTTAAAATTTCCATAATCAAAATAAAACAAATACGGAGATGGATTTATTGACCTCAAAGCACGATAAACATTAAACTCATCACCTAAAAACGACTGTTTAAACCTTCTGGAAAATACTATTTGGAATACTTCTCCTACCTTGCAGTAATGTTTCCCTTTTATTACCAATTCCAAAAATTCTTCATCCTTTATTGCTGAAGTTTCATCTCCTGCAATACTGAAATCGTACTCCGGTAGATTTTGAGAAAAACACAATTTTTCCAATTTCTCATACGTAGCATTTTCACCTTCCGGAATATTTTCCATTATTATCATCTCATTATTAAAATGATTTATTGCTATAATATATCTGTAAAAAACATAATGCATTTCCGGAATATCATCAGATCCGGGCTTTTTATCAAACTTCAAAGTATCAAAATACTTTACCGCTTCAAATCCCGTAAAACCGTACAATCCGTTAAATTGAATTGTTTCCTCCGTTTGATCCACCTCAATCGAATTAATAAATCTTTTAAGTTCTTCTTTTACCTGATCGTTTTTGACTATTTGCTTTTTTTTACCGTTGATACTAATATTGTGGTCCGAAATCGATATTACTTCCAAAGGCTCCAAAGCAATAAAAGTAAAACTGTTTTTATTGCTGCTATAATCGGAACTTTCCAAAAGTAGCGGATTGGTAAATCTGTCCCTTACTTTCAGAAAAACTCCCACCGGCGTAAGCTTATCCGCCTGATATTTGCTGTATTTGACTTTATATTTCATAAGTTAAAAATTACTCGGTTTTATTATAAAAACATACTAAAAAAGAGCTTACCGGGGTTCCGATAAGCTCTTTTCTAAATACAAAATAAATAGCATACTCTACCCAGTCATCGAATACAGTATAAGCCACCAATATCTTGTATTTTTATTCATAATATAGTCCAATATTCTATTGTTTAAAGCACAAATATATAAATAAATTTATTTTGTGAACAAAAAAACATAAAATCTTTTTAATTTCGCATAAACAATTCTAATGATTATTTCAATATAATAAAACATCGCTGATTGTTTCGATAAAATATTTTTACCACAACAAATTTTAAGCAAATGAAAATAATTACAATAAGTATAATCCTTTTTTTTAGTATTAATTATTCAATCATATCTCAAGATATTCAAAAAAATCTGGATTCACTTTCACAGATATATAATTTCACTTATGAAAAGCTTAATAATTCCAACAAATTTGATCAAAGATACCTTCTTTGGGTAATTCAAGACCTTGATCATAGAAATCCAGATGGAAAAACATTTAAACAAAGAGTTTTCTTATCACATAAAAGTCTTGACAAACCAGTAGTATTAGTTACTAATGGATATTCGTCAATGTCTGCGCCAAATCCAAATTATTCAAATGAAATAACAGATATTCTTGATGCAAATCAAATTGTTGTCGAACACCGTTTCTTTCCTCCATCAGTACCAGACAGCACGATTTTCGACTGGAAATATCTCAATATCGAAAATTCTGCTGACGATCTGCACCATATTCATGAGATATTGAAAAATATATACCGCAAAAAATGGTTGAGCACCGGAATAAGCAAAGGAGGGCAAACAACAATTTATTACAAATATTATTATCCGGATGATGTAAATGCAAGTGTCCCTATCGTTGCACCTCTAAATTTTTCGACGGAAGAAAAAAGAGTGTACATGCATCTAAATAAAGTAGGAAACGATACTTGCAGAGAAAAAATATTAGCTTTTCAAATTGATCTTTTAAAAAATAAAAACAAATATCTCGATATTTTTAGCAAAATAGCCGATCAGTTTAATCAAACATACAATCGTGCCGGAGGTTTGGAAAAAGGTTATGAATTATTGGTTTTGGAATATTCATTTGCTTTCTGGCAATGGGGACATGGATGTAATTCCATACCCGACAGCAATAGCTCTGATGAAAATAAGATATCAAATCTGATAATGGTTTCGAGTATCGATTGGGTTTCAGATCAGGGAATTGAAAATATGCAACCGTTTTTTTATCAGGCAATGACTGAAATAGGAATGTATGGCTATGATATCACACCATTTAAAAAATGGATAAGTTTTTCTAAAAATCCCACTTTTGAATTCACTATTCCCAAAGGAGTGATAATACAATACAATCCGGAACCACATCAAAAAATCGATTGTTTCTTAAGACACAAAGCAAGTAATATGATATTTGTGGTAGGAGGAAATGATCCTTGGGGGTCAACATCTGTAGATATAAGTTATGACACAAATTCCATAAAAGTTGTTAAAAAGAACGGTAGTCATTTCACCAGAATTCAAAATTTACCAGAATTCAAAAGGCAAATGGTAATCAATAAAATAAAAGAATGGATGAATTAAATAATAAAAATTTAACAAATATGAATATTATTCTTTTTGATGCTGAAGAATGGAAAGAATTATTGCCTTTGACATATACCAGACCGGTATCTGAATTGCGAGTTGGTATATTGACAATTACCGAAAAATGGAGATTAGCCCTAAATCAAGAACCCGGCTTTCTTACCCGGGATTACCTGTCTGAAAAATATAAACTGAAAATCGATGATGATAATCTTCTCATAAACGGTTCGCTATTGCCCAATAAAGAAATCATAGAGCTGCTCTTAAATCTTAAAAAAAATGAAGCATTGATCTGGCATCATCATTTATTGGCTGCCAAAATGGACTCAGCTCATATTAGTTCATTGGCAGACAGACATGATTTTGATTATTTTAAGGAAATTGATGTTTCCAATAAGACAGTTATTAAAAAAATAAATCACCTTTGGGATCTGTTTCAGATGAATGATAGTGAGATAAGAGCTGACTTTGAATTATTGACCAAAGAAAAAATTTCCGTAAAACCATCAAATACCAATATAATAATTGGCGGAGAGCAATTATTTATTGATGAAGGTGCTAAAATTGAAGCTGCTACAATAAATACGAAAACAGGACCGGTATATATTGATAAAAACGCAGAAATCATGGAAGGTTCTATGATAAGAGGACCTTTTTATCTCGGAGAATCTTCCTCTGTAAAAATGGGTACTAAAATATACGGAGCTACAAGTATCGGAAAACATTGTAAAATCGGTGGTGAAATCAATAATGTGATTTTTCAAAACTATTCAAACAAAGCCCATGATGGCTTCCTGGGAAATGCTGTCATAGGGGAATGGTGCAATATCGGTGCGGATACCAATAATTCAAATCTTAAAAATAATTATACTCCCGTGAAGATATGGAACTATAATCAAAACAGGTTTGTCAGTACAGGATCTCAATTTTGCGGATTGTTTATGGGCGACCATTCCAAAACAGGTATAAATACCATGTTTAATACTGGTACGGTAGTTGGTGTCAGCGCCAATATTTTCGGACCCGGTTTTCCAAGAACATTTATTCCTTCTTTTGCATGGGGAGGAAATCATGGATTTAAATCATTCAAACTAGAAAAAGCATTTGAAACCGCTGAAACTATGATGAAACGCAGAGGACTGGAATTAAGTGAAATTGATAAAAAAATACTTATAACCGTTTATAATAACACGATTAAATACCGTATTTGGGAAAAATAAATTAGTTGAAAATCAATAAATCCACTCAATTTAATATCGGGAATGAAAAAACCTTTGGCAAAAAAAATATTAAGCTATATCAATGATATTCTCCTTGAAAAAACAAATTCTGAATACAATGATATTTTAGAAGTACATTTAAGTAAAGGAAGATATCAATTGTGTACTTCCGGAGCCGTTTATTCTTATGAAGACAAATATATCAACTTTATAAATACATTCAACTCTCTGGACTGGGAAAAATTGAATATTGAAAGAGTTCTGGTTCTCGGATTAGGCTTAGCTTCTGTTCCGCAAATGCTGGAACAAAGATTTAATAAAGAGTTTGAGTATTATGCTGTGGAAATAGATCCTGAAATAATCCGTTTAGCCAATAAATATATTTTAAGCGACCTAAAATCACCCATTCAGGTATTTGAAATGGATGCAGAGATTTTCGTGGAAATATCAGATGAATTATTTGATATGATTATCATTGATATTTTTGACAATGATGTAGTACCTGAAAAATTTGAATCTGCCGAATTTTTACAAAAAACTTCGGAACTTCTGGCAAATGACGGAATCATCCTATTCAACAGACTGAATATCAACGACAAAACATACCAAAAAACAATGGATTATAATGAAAAAGTCTTTAAAGAAATATTTCCGATGGCAAAATCCATTTTCATAAAAGACAATATTATTTTGTCTAATAGAGATGATATATTTAAGTAATTGAAAAAATAATACTAACTTTGCAAAACAAAAAAACAACGATATGTTTAAAATAAATATTTATCTAAAATTGGCTTTGACAATAGTTTCTCTTGTTCTCGGTATCTGGTTATGGGCTGCATTCGGTACATGGTACGGAATATGGTTTGTTATAATCGGAGTCGTACTTCTGGTTAGTTACATCATGCTGGGAACCATTGTTTCTGCTTCTGAAATGGTACAAAAACAAGATTTTGATGCAGCTGAAAAAAGACTAAGTCTGACATTGAGCCCAAAATTGCTATATCCTACCAACAGGGCATATTATTATATATTAAAAGGTTCATTTGCAGTAAATAAAAAAGATCAAAAACAAGGAGAAGAGCTATTTAACAAAGCTCTTTCGATAAAGCTGCCTTCTGACAATGAAAAAGCAATGATATTGCTGCAACTTGCTAATATCAATGCTTCAAAAAGTAAATGGACTACTGCAAAAAAATATTATAACGATGCAAAAAAACTGAAAATAACTGAAAAAACACTAAAAGATCAACTAAAAGAATTCAATAAAGTCTTTGCAAATAAAGGCGCTATGAGACAAGCCGGGGCAATGGGCAGAGACGGCATGAGTATGATGCGAGGCGGTAAAAGAAGAAGACCGAAGATGAGATAATAAATTAAAAGTTTTATGAAAATGTAATTATCTTATAAAAGTTTTTCCATTGACAGGTATATAATTCCTGTAAATATCGCTATCATATTATTGGATTTCTACAATGCAAATACACAAAATATCCTCAGTAATTAAAATAATCCGGCAATTTTTATCGAATTTACTACCTTAAATAAGTAAAATAATCCCTCAAAATATCCATATTTTTCAATCTGGGTGTAAATATTTCCAAAATAGACGGTCTGCCATTATTTTGTTTTTTAAAAAAACCGGGTAATACTGAAATGAGTTCCTTTTCATCTGTGACAGATGAATAGTTTATATCAAAAGCTTTTGCTATGAACTCCGCTTTGATATTGTGATGAGCTTCAAAAAATTCTTCCAGCTGTTTTGTTTCCGGAGGTCCCGGAATAAATCTGAAAATATTTCCTCCTTCATTATTGAATACTATAATCTTAAAGTTAGAAGCAACATATTTATTCCACAAAGCATTGGAATCATATAAAAATGCAACATCACCTGTTACCAATACCGTCATTCTGTCATTTACGATAGATGCTCCACCTGCAGTAGATGTACATCCGTCTATTCCGGCAACACCTCTATTGGAATTGTACAATATATCCGCTCTCGGTTTCATAAGTTGTGCATACCTAACGGCAGTGCTGTTTGCCATTTGTAAATTGATATTTTCAGGAAAATATTCATTGATTATATAATATGCCTTGAGATCCGACCAATTTGCCGTTTCAAAAAATTCCTTATGTTTCGATTTTACTCTAACTTCCTGCTGCATATATATATTCTTATAATCCGAGTTATTTTTTATTTTCCTCTTATTAAGACCGCTCAATAATGATTTTAATTCACTTTTAATATGTTTTGTCAAGGATTTATATGTATCGATGATTTTGTCGGATTCATCTACATCCCAATGTTCGACAGGATTCCATTTTCTCAATAAATATTTTATCTTTTTTGATACTATATTGCTGCCCAAAGTCAAAAGCAGATCAGGACTGTATCGTTCGTCTTCATCTATACTCATAATAAATCTGTCAATATTATTGATAAAATCCGGATCATAAATATTTGATGTGGTTTCGGTCATTACAATAACAGAAGGATCATCGGAAAGCACTTTTATTATCTTTTTCAATTCGATATCTTCCGGCAAAATACCGGTTAAAATCAGTTTTCTTTTACTTCTATTCCAAATGTCAGCCAAAGAATCCAAAATATCATCCGAAAGTTCCGGTAATGGAGAGATGTTATCAATTATCTCAAGCCTGTTATCAAAATTATCATGTCCCATTGTATATAAAGGCTCTCTCAACGGGATATTTACATGCACAGGTCCCGGAGGAGCAATTTGAGTTATATTGATCGCTTCATTAAACATACGCGTATTGTACCTCAATTCATCAGGATGTATCGTCTCCTGAAATATCTCATAACTGCTTTTAATGAAATTTGCATATATATTTCTTTGTCTCATTGTTTGTCCTTCTCCCTGATCTATCCACTCCAAAGGTCTATCGGCAGTGATAACCAATAATGGAATACGTTGATAATATGCTTCTGCAATAGCCGGAGCATAATTAAGAGCAGCAGACCCGGATGTACAAGCTATGGCAACAGTCTCTCCTGTTTGTTGCGCCATTCCCAAAGCAAAAAAAGCAGCGGAACGCTCATCATGAATACTAAATGTATTAAAACCACCATGTTCGTTGAATGCCACTATCAAAGGTGCATTGCGAGAACCACTGGAAAAAACGATTTTTCTAATTCCTTTACGAAAAGCAATATTTACCAAGTCAATAACAGATTGTTTAGTATTCATATTAAGTTTTATTAAACTGCGAAAGTACAAAAAAGCTATTATATTACCGAAAAGATTAAAAATAATACTTATACAGTTGAATTTTAACAATAATTATATCAATTTTGTAACATGAAAATAGTAAGTGCATGCTTGGCGGGAATAAATTGTACTTATGCTGCCAAATCAAATGAAAATAAAACAATTGTCGATTTGGTAAAAAGCGGCAAAGCTATTCCGGTTTGTCCCGAACAATTGGGCGGATTGGCTACACCTCGGATACCGGCAGAAAAAAACGGTAATAAAATTATTACAAAGAACGGCATTGATGTTACATCTCAATTTGTAAAAGGTGCTCTGGAAGGATTGAAAATAGCCAAAATGATAAACTGCAAAGAAGCAATATTAAAATCAAATTCGCCATCTTGTGGTTCCGGACAAATATATGACGGATCTTTTACAGGTAAACTAATACCGGGAGATGGAATTTTTGCCGCATTATTGAAAAAAAACGGAATTGTTGTTCAAACTGAAAAAGATATTTAAAGCAATTATCATCCAATTGCTCATAACAAATAAATATACGCATGAAAAATCTAATTTTATCTATTTTATTCTTTATTTTTTATTCGCTTTTTGCTATCGCTCAAGATATAGATGAAAAACCTGTTATCAGAACAAATAATGAGAATCATTTACAATTAAGATCATGCCAATATACCAACAATTACGATATTAAATATCATCGTTTTGAATTTGATATCGACCCTGCCGTCAAATATATCAAAGGTAATGTAACTACTTATTTTGTTCCTTTGGAAGAATTAAATATGATGTATTTTGATTTTAGAAACAATATGACGGTAGATTCCGTATTGTACCATGGTACTCAATTGAGTTTTTCATTTCCCAGTTATATAGAATTCAGAGTTAATTTCGGACAATATCTTCAAACAGGTATATTGGATTCGGTTACGATATTTTATCAGGGCGAACCTTATAGTGACGGATTCGGTTCTTTCAAAGTTGATAAAACTACTTGTTCGGATCAAGATTCTGTAATGTGGACATTATCCGAACCTTTCGGAGCTAAAAATTGGTGGCCCAATAAAGAAGTTTTGACAGACAAAATCGATTCCGTTGATATGTATATCACTGCGAATAAAAAATATCATATAGGTAGTAACGGATTGCTTGTCAGTAGAGATACTACCGGTGATAAAATAACCGACCACTGGAAACACCGCTATCCGATACCGACATATCTTATAGCTTATGCCGCTTCCGGATATTCGATTTATAAAGATACTTTTGATTTGTACAATGGCGGTCAATTGGAAGTATTGAATTATGTTTTCCCCTGCGATTCGGCTTATGCTCACAGTCAAACTGAGAAATTGGATACGGCAATGAACTTTTTTATAAAAAAATTCGGAGCTTATCCTTATGAAAACGAGAAATACGGACATGCACAATGCCGGTTTAGCGGTGGAATGGAGCATACAACCATGACTTTTATGGGTGGTTGGTGGTATTATATCCTTATTCATGAAATGGCACATCAGTGGTTTGGCGATAAAATAACTTGCGGTAGTTGGCATGATATATGGCTCAACGAAGGATTTGCTACTTATCTCGAAGGTTTAACCTGTGAGGAAGGAATACAAACCAAAACTTTTCACGATTGGTTATCAAGCAAAAAAAATAGTGTAATAAGCAACAATTACGGTTCTGTATATTGTGATGACACAACAGATGTAAACAGAATATTCAATTCCAGACTTTCATACAATAAAGGTGCATATTTGCTACACATGTTGAGATGGATACTTGGGGACGACGATTTTTTTGATGCTCTTTACGAATATATCAATGATCCGGCATTGGTTTATGATTTTGCAAAAACTCCGGATTTGAAAGCGCATTTGGAATCAGCCGGAGATACTACGCTGAACGAATTTTTTTCCGATTGGTTTTACGGTGAAGGATGGCCTGATTATGACATTCATTGGTCAAGTGACAATAATTGCAACAACAAACTCCGGGTCAGTATATATCAAACACATTCCGCCAATCAAGGAACATTTTTCGAAATGCCCGTACCGGTCAAATTCTACAATGACACAAAAGATACCATTATCGTATTTAATCAAAAATGTTCTATTGACACTTTGTTTTTCGCAGATATCAGCTTTGAACCTACAGATGCTGAATTTGATCCCGATTTATGGTTATGCGCAAAAGCAACCGTCACAAAAGAAACAGTACCTTTCAAAACAATTCATTGGACAGGCGAATACAATAACCTTTGGAATATCAGTGCCAATTGGGATTGCGGTGTTCCAACTTCCGATGATGAAGTGATTATTCCTACGGGAACACCCGATTGCTTCATACCGGACAACTACAATGCCAATTGCAAAAGACTTTGGATTGGAAAAAACGCTAAAGTTATTACTTATGGAACAGCGCATTTAAATATCGGTCAATAAAATTAAATTCACAATTGCATTTCCGGAAATTATCCCTGCATATAATTTTATTCCTATTGTTTTTTGGTTAATAATAATTGTTTTATTCAAATTTTTAAGACCTTTGTTAAAAATATAGTAATGCCAAATCAGAATAATACTCAACCGCCATTCCCATTTAAACCGATACCGCTTATCATGGGATTAATTGCCTGGAATATTTTATTTATTTTTGATTTTTTCACTTCCGGAATGTTAGGAGCAGGTGCGATGATGGCTTTAAGTTTATTGATATTATCTTCAATCTTATTGTTGGTATCATCCGATTTTAGAAAATCCGTATTAAAAGAAGGAATAGAATTGAAAAGAATAAAAAGCAGTTTATATATCGCAATAGCTATTTCGGGAATAATATTGTTGGTTTTGATTTATTTTTCTTTTAGTTTTAATAGTCAATAACCCGGATTTGATTATTCATATTTCCCAAAGTATGATAAAAACAACAATTGCAAAAATGGTCTTACCTATCCATAAGCATATCGCTATATGAAATATTAACAAGATTTTCTTCTTTCACCTCAAGAAGCTTCATATAGTATTCACATAAATTCCTCAACTCATCTACAGTTCTTTCAATTTCAAGATTTCCCGCTTCTATTTCCACAAAACTTCCCAATCCCTCTACTTCATCTATATGAAATTTCACATAATCCAGAAAAAATATTTTCCTGCGTTTCTTTACTTCAACCATAATCCCCAATGATGATTCCAACAATGGTTTCAATTCTTCAAGATTAACTGATTTATACAGGTTAAATGTCGATCGTTTGGGTCCTTTTTGATTTGGCCGGTTATAGTAAATAAGAGATTTCTCTATATTACCTGTACGAAGCTTCAATCTACCGTTTTTCACATTGAAATATGTATCTAACTGATAGTCCAATCCTTTGTAATCCGCACCGTTTTCCAGCAATATCCTTTCTGCTTTTTCAGGATCAAAGCATTTGGCTTTTATCTCGACATTCTTCATATAAATTATTTTTTAATACTAAAAAATAGTAACCCTCCGACACTTCGCTTTGACGGACAAACCGGAAACACAAAAATTAACAACCAGTCCTTCTATCACACCGCAATCGGCGCCTTTATAGCAGGATAAGGATCGTAATTAAGCAATTCAAAATCTTCAAAATTAAAATCTTCAATACACTTCACATCAGAATTTATTCTCATTTCCGGCAGTGCTTTTGGAGTTCTGGACAATTGCAGATTCACCTGATCATAATGATTTGTATAAATATGAACATCCCCGAAAGTAATCACAAAATCACCATATCCTAATCCAGTTACCTGTGCCATCATCATAGTCAACAAGGCATACGATGCAATATTAAATGGAACACCCAAAAAAGTATCGGCAGATCTTTGATACATCTGACAACTCAATTTACCATCAACAACATAAAACTGGAAAATAGCATGACACGGAGTCAGCGCCATTTTATGCAATTCCCCCGGATTCCAGGCATTTACGATTATTCGCCTTGAATCCGGATTATTTTTCAATAAATCAATAGCATTAGCTATCTGATCTACAAGGGTTCCGCCAGGAGCTTCCCATTTTCTCCATTGCTTACCGTAAACAGGTCCCAACTCTCCCCACTTTTTGGCAAATTCACTATCATTTTTTATATTTTGGATAAATTCTTTCTTTTTATCAAGCCATTTATCCGAATACCTGGGATATTCCTCAACCAATCCGTTTTTTTTCAAATAAATATCAAAGGGCCATTCATCCCAAATATGCACATTATTATCAACTAAATACTTGATATTGGTCTCCCCTTTCAAAAACCACAACAACTCGTGAATGATTCCCCTCAAAAACACTTTTTTGGTTGTAAGCAACGGAAAACCCTCATTCAGATCCATACGCATCTGGTAGCCGAAAATACTTTTAGTCCCTATGCCTGTACGATCGGTTTTGAGCGCACCGTTTTCCATTATATGCTTAAGCAATTCTTGATATATCTTCATTCTTCTTTATAATTTTTACTTTTCAGCTCCCAATCTACCCTTCTCTCATTGAGATAAACACTCCTAAATGAAATCACTTCGATTTACCCCGCATTATTCACTACCTTATCCAAGAAGAGACGGGTTCCAAAATTTTCTTATTTTTCCGGTTTCATCTGAGGGAAGAACAAAACTTCTTGAATCGATTCATTATTTGTCAGAAACATAGCCAATCTGTCCATTCCTATTCCCATTCCTGATGTAGGTGGCATACCGTATTCCAATGCCCTTAAAAAATCATAATCAATAAATTGAGCAGCTTCTTCATCACCTCTTTCCGACAATTTCAATTGTTCCTCAAATCTTTCTTTTTGATCAATGGGATCATTCAGTTCGGAATAAGCATTTGCAACTTCCTTACCACAAACCATCAATTCAAATCTTTCCGTCAATTCGGGATCCTCCCTGTGCATTTTACACAACGGACTCATTTCTTTCGGATAATCAATTATAAATGTAGGCTGAATATAGCTGCTTTCACATTTCTCTCCGAATATCTCATCGATCAATTTACCTTTACCCATACTTTCGTCCACTTCTATTCCCATGCCTTTAGCCGCTTCTCGCAATTCATCTTCGGTTTTATCTTTAATATCAAATCCAGTATGATCCAATATAGCCTGACGCATTGTCACCCTCTTGTACGGTGCTTTAAAATCGATCTCATGTTCTCCGAAAGTAGCTTTTGTCGTACCGTTAACGGCAATCGCACAATGCTCTAGCAATTTTTCCGTAAAATCCATCATCCAATTATAATCCTTGTATGCAACATATATTTCCAAAGCAGTAAATTCGGGATTGTGGGTTCTGTCCATTCCTTCATTTCTGAAATTTCTTGAAAATTCATACACTCCATCATAACCACCCACTATCAATCTTTTTAGATACAATTCATTTGCAATCCTTAAATACATCGGTATATCCAAAGTATTATGATGAGTTACAAAAGGCTTGGCAGCAGCACCGCCGGGAATAGCTTGCAAAACCGGAGTCTCCACTTCCAGATAACCTGCATCATTGAAAAATTCCCGCATCGCCTGAAATAATTTAGTGCGTTTTTCAAATATTTCTTTAACATGGGGATTCACAACAAGATCAACATACCTTTGACGATATCTCAATTCCGGATCTGTAAATGCATCATGCACATTTCCTTCTGCATCGACCTTGACAATAGGTAGTGGTTTCAGAGATTTGGAAAGCAGTTTCAATTCACTTACATGAATGGATGTCTCTCCCGTTTTAGTTTTAAAAACATACCCTTTCACTCCTATAAAATCGCCTATATCCAACAGCTTTTTAAATACTTTATTGTACATATCCTTATTCTCACCGGGACATATTTCATCTCTATTTATATACAATTGAATCTTACCAGTACTATCCTGCAATTCTGCAAATGAAGCCTTTCCCATTATACGTTTCATCATCAATCTTCCCGCTATAGACACGTTCTTGAAGTCTTCACTTCCTTCACTATATTTTTCCTTTATTTCCTTAGCGGTAGCATTTACATCAAACAAATCCGCGGGAAACGGATTTATTCCCAATTCCTTAATTTTTTCCAGATTTTCCCTTCTTACTATTTCCTGTTCTGATAATTTTGTCATTATTATTGATTTTAAGTTGCAAAAATAGACAATTTAATGACATTTATTATATGATGTGATTTAAAAATAATGTCCTGATAAAAAAAACAATGATTGTTTTATTATTTTTCAGGGCGATTCTCCATAGAGATGAGCAATACTCTCTGCTACGCAGTCATCTATATTCCGACCGGGCTATTCGTGGGTACCGTACCCGTAGCAATACTCAATACACATACAAGTACGGGCACAGACTTCGTTTCACTACGTCTCCACTACTATCCCTATC
>Ga0256913_10000590_pt1 | contig 18855 bp, 20 predicted proteins | sample Axial_MatmetaG_FD_185970 | JGI IMG/M metagenome (GOLD analysis project Ga0256913, IMG submission 185970) | Deep-sea worm associated microbial mat communities from Axial Seamount, Juan de Fuca Ridge, Pacific Ocean - Axial_Mat | ecosystem: Environmental > Aquatic > Marine > Oceanic > Microbial... | reverse complement strand
TTAAAGGTAAGGAAAATTGTGAAGCAATACATCGAACAACAGAAAGCACCTGATTACTATTTGCTTTGCAAATGTAGCTTATATCCACCACATAAATGAGGTGGTTTTATGCTACGGTTTGATAATTTCTCAATTTTTATAAGGATAAATTAAATGGCAACAAAACAAGAGATAATGGCACTAGAGATTACACCTGTAATCAAAGGTGAGACAGTTGAGTTTAAAAATCCACCAATTGAATTTTTTGAAGCTATTGGTGGTGAAGAGGGTATGAAAGATTTGATGTATGATTTTTATGATAAGATTTATGAAAGTGATATTGCCAACTTCTTCCCACAAGATGAGGATGAGTTTGATGAAGTAAAATTCAAAAATACAAAATTTTTCGTACAAATCTGCGGTGGACCAAAAGTGTATGAGGATGAAGCAAAAGGTATGAATCTAAACGAGTATATGATAAGACTTCATGATGATTTCTCTATCACTGAAAAATCTCGTATAGAGTGGCTAGGGACTATTCGTGAAGCATTAGCTGATAAAGCAACTGATGTTGATATCAATCTCATCAAAGAGTTTTGGGAATATTTAGAGAAATTTTCTAAACTAACTGTCAATACATTTGCTGATGGTAGTAAATACTATGCCGCATTTACACAAGCAAAAGAGCAAAAATAATTTATCGAGAAGTTTATAAAAACTTCTCAAACCACCACATAAATGCAAACATCAAACCTGGCGTTTTGGCAATAGATTCATCATATATAAAATCTTTTGCTTCTGATATCTCAAGATACACCACCTCTATCATCTCAGCATCAACTCCACCACCTGTACTAACCTGCATAGAGTCATCTACCTCGACATAATATAGTGTCTGTTTGCTACCTGCAAAACCAACTGATGTATGAAAGGAAGTAATTTTTTGGATACTGTTTGAATCTACATCATATCCGCACTCTTCTAATATCTCCTCTTTTGCAATCTCTACTAATGTCAACTCTTTATCAACAATACCCGCACAAAGTTCAATAGTAATACCCTTGTTGTCATTGAGATAGACAGCAGGACGAAACTGCTTGACAAGAACAAAAGAGTGTTTTTGTCTATGATATATCAAAATAGCTACACTATCACTAGCTTCTACTACTTCCCAAGTTTTGGCAACTCCATCTTGTTTGTACTGTGCAAGGGCAGTAAACAAAAATTTGGACTCCTCTAATGGTGTGAGTTGAAAATCCGTAATATTACTTAGATTGGAATTGTGCTTTGTCATATCTATATACCTCCGTTATATCATTATCTTGCCAATTGTATGTTGTAGCATTGTTGTCAATAAAGTGTTGAAGAGTTTGTTGATTTAATTTGGCATCTTTGATAGCTACTTTTTTGTATTTTGTAACTTTTTTATCAACATATTTACTAAAAGTTTTTAGCACACTTTTTGGTTTGGTTTTACCTAGATATTTCATAGGGTCAATCCACCTGCCATTTTTCATCAAACCAAAATGCAAATGTGGTCCGGTGCTGCGTCCTGTACTGCCTACATATCCGATAATTTGACCTCTTTTGACTCTTTGCCCATTATGTACTCTGATACGACTTTGGTGTGCATACAACGATATAAAACCACCTTTATGTTTGATTTTGACAACCTTGCCATATCCTCTCATCCATCCTGCATATATAATCCTACCATCTGCTACTGCCAAAAGTGGTGTACCTCGTCTAGCCCCAAAATCTGTACCGTGATGTGGTCTGTATTTGTGCAAAATAGGATGCCATCTGCGATAAGAAAAACTAGAAGTTATCCTAGCATGTCTAAGAGGCATACCAAAAGTTGGTGTTTTTGATTGTATAGTTACTCTTTTTTTGTATTTTACTTTCTGTTTGGTTGTCGTTTGGTATGGTACCTTTTTGTATATATCTTGATACCCTATCTCATCATCTACATATATAGGTATTGTTTTATTGTCTGTTTGAATTTGAATAGCTTTGATAGTAGGTGGAAGAAATGGTATGCCAACTCTTGTAGATTGTTGATAATAGATATATATCTTATCATTTTGCTTCAATCGTTTGCTATTGAAGTTTTTGAGTGCTAGAGTGATTTTTTGTGCTAAAGCTTTATTGGATGTTTGTTTGAGTGTATCTGTGTATGGGTTAGATTCTATATCTATCTTTGCAAAATAATCACTAGTTTGGTAACTAATAGGGATGATATCTATACCATAGCTATCTTTTTGCCTAAAAAGAGAAATCTGCATCTCTTGATTGATAGGTATAAGTGCTTGAATCAAACTCAAATTGGTATCTAACATCTCAAAGTACCCATAAGCACTGCTAATTTCTGATATATACTTTTGATCCTCTGCTGTTATATCATCTAAAATAGATATCGATATATTTTGTTCATTTAGATAATCTAAAAATGTTTTATTGGAAGCCCACTCTTTGTATGAAACTTTAGCAGCTAATAAAAAAATTGACAATATCATATAAAAAAATATAAACCTCAACCTAAAACCTCTATTTGAAATTGCGATATTATATCTGATTTTCATTAAGTACATTCTAATTTTAATATTTAACTTTGTATAATGATGTATTCAAAGCTGAAGGATAATATAGATGAATAAGATTTTGAGTTTGTGTTTGATAAGTACAATCGTGTTATTTGCAAACTTTTTTCCAAGCACCATACATACAACTATAGCCAAGATAAAAGATGACCAAATCATACTAAAACACCCTATCAAAGATAAAACAAGTTGTGCTATTGTGCATGATTATGGTAACAATATCAAAGCACTTACATTTATGTGCAAACAAGAAAATGGCAAAATAGAATTGATAGATAGTGATATAATCCATCATGACAATATACCTACAATCAATACTAAACCCCAAGCTGGTGATATAGTCATAGGTGGGTATCTGTATGATAATGTATTGCTTTTGGCACCAAATGAAGAGGTATATAAAAATCTAACAAAACAGTATAATAGAAAATGGATTCACCCTGATTTGTATGCTTTATTTCTATCTCAAGAGGGAGATGATGAAGTAACAAAAGAGTCATTAAAAAGCTTTGCAAAAAGGTATCAAATCGGTTTAGTTATGATAGTAAAAAGCAACCAAATCGTATTGTATGATCCTTACTCTAAAAATATAGTAGCCACAAAAAACTATAAAACAGATACTAAAAAAGCAAAATATCCATTTTATATGCATTTTGAAGAGTTAGATAGTGGTTGGTTTGCAAAAAAAGATGGAAATTATTATCAAGAGATGGAGAGATTTAAATGATAGATGCTAAGCATATAGAAGCACTCAAAGCAATAGTAGGAGAGGATAATGTATATAGCGACAAAGCCCATCTGATTGCTTATAGCTATGATGCAACAAGGACCAGATATGAACCAGATGCTGTTGTATTTCCAAGAGATGAAGATGATGTTAGTCGCATTTTAATCTACTGTAACAAACATGGCATTGTAATCACACCAAGAGGTGCTGGAAGTGGATTTACAGGTGGTGCACTACCAACCAATGGAGGCATCACTCTAGCTATGGAAAAGCATATGAATAAGATACTTGAGATTGATATGCAAAACTTAGTAGCAGTAGTACAGCCAGGAGTTGTAAACAAAGAGCTTCAAAGAGCCGTTGAAGAGGTGGGGCTATTTTATCCACCAGATCCTGCTAGTGAGGAGTACTCAACTATAGGTGGAAATGTTAGTGAAAATGCTGGAGGTATGAGAGCTGCCAAGTATGGACTAACCAAAGATTATGTTATGGCACTAAGAGCTGTTAGAGCCAATGGTGATATAATCCGTGCAGGGAAAAGAACTATCAAAGATGTAGCAGGATACAACATAGCTGGTATCTTGATAGCTAGTGAAGGAACTCTTGGAGTGATTACTGAAATCACTCTCAAACTCATACCAAAACCAAAGTTCACAAAAGGGTACATGGGGGTATTTCCTAGTGTTAATGATGCTATGAATGCAGTGTTTAAATCACTAGCCCTTGGAGCTAATCCTGTAGCTATGGAGTTTATGGATTCGCTTGTGGTTGAAGCACTCAAAACCAAGCTAGGAGTTGAGCTACCCAAAGATGCTGGTGCATTACTCATCGGTGATGTTGATGGCAATGTGAAAGAAGAGGTAGAGTTTCAGCTAGATATACTTCAAAAATCATTTAAAGAGAATGGAGCTCAAGATTTTGTCATAGCACATGATGATGAACAAAGAGATAAGCTATGGTATGCTAGACGAAATGCATCTCCTTCTATTACTATATTTGGTAGTAAAAAACTAAATGAAGATATCTCGGTACCTAGAAGTAGGTTGCCTGTTGCACTTGAAAAGATTTATGAGATTGGCAATGAGTATGGACTCAAAGTACCTTGTTTTGGACATGCAGGTGATGGCAATATACATGTCAATGTGATGGTAGATGGTAGTGATGAAAATGAGCTTGAAAAAGGTCATAAGGCTATAGAGAAAATTTTTGAGATGGTAGTAGAGCTAGGCGGAACTTTAAGTGGTGAACATGGTATCGGTACAAGTAAAGCTCCATTTATGCACATAGCATTCAATGAAGCTGAATTGCAACTCTTTAGAGATATCAAAAAGGCATTTGACCCTAACAATATACTAAATCCAGGTAAGATGGGGCTATAGTTGGCAAAATTTACTAGCAAAAAGATACTAAAGGGGTATTTTTATTTTGTCCGTGATTTTTTCAAAGACCTCTTTGAAGATAGGATTGGATACTATGCCTCAAGTCTTAGTTGGAATACTCTTTTTGCTATCATACCACTTTTGGCAATCTCTCTTTATCTTTTTACTACAATGCCTATATTTGACAGTGTACATCAAAAGGTACAAAATCTAATCTTTGCTAACTTGATGCCAGCACAATCTAGTGAAATTATGAGACATATCAATACCTTTGTACAAAACTCATACAAACTAGGAATTATTGGTATCTTTTATGTTGTATTTGCATCATTTTTATTTTTTAAAAACTATGATTATATAGTCAATGATATATTTGAATTGCCTCCACGAAAACTGCACAAAGCCATAAGGATATACACATTTTTGATGATATTTATACCGTTGATGATGGGTGTATCATTTTATATATCAAATATCATTCAAACTTTGCTTGATAAAAATGAGATAACTAGTATGATACATATATATGCTATGTTGCCTTATCTCATAGTATGGCTTGTATTTTATATAGCTTATCAGCTATCTGCTCACACTCATATAGATTTTGTAGCAGCTCTTAGTAGTTCGTTTATATCATCTATGATATGGTATGTTAGCAAAAGTGCTTTTGTATTTTATGTGGTACATAATAAAACTTATGCTAGTGTCTATGGTGGGATTAGTACTGTGTTGTTTTTTTTCTTGTGGATATATATATCTTGGGCTATATTTTTGCACGGATTAAGACTTTGTTATCTCATAGATAAAAATGATGATATTGACAAGATTGTATAACGAAGCAGTAACTAAAAGTATATAAAAATACCGTTTATTAGATACCGCTTTGTATGAGAGGTATAAATACCCTACTAACAACCATATTGGCAACTTGATATCAACTGAAGTGATATCAAGTGTCAATAGAGTAGTCAATAGACTATCAAACACCCCACCCCATCCAAATAGATGCAGTATAATCGATATGATATAAAATGGTGTAAACAAAACTGACAATATTGGTGATAGTAGTTGATAAATAGTTGTCATAGGGAATATCGTATGTACTATTGGTTGCATAAGTAAAAATATCACAAAAGGTAAAATCACAAATGTAATAACTTTGGCTGAGTAGCGTTTGGTGTATCGTAAAGTAAGAAGTATATAAAATACTCCTGCTACTGACAACCAAAATCCAATAGAAAAAACAAGCCAAGGCATAAGCACTAGAAGTATAGCTACAACTGTAGCAAATAGTTCAAAATCAAGCACCTCAATACCTAAAATAAGCATCAACCAAGCAAAAAATATCATACCATAAGCTCTAATAAGTGAAGGTGGATACCCTACAAAATATACATAAAATCCCAACACCACCAAAGCAATAAAGCCCAAATCAAAATATATAAATCTATATGGGAAAACATTGTAGTGTAGATATCTGTATGGATAATAAAGTATCATATATATAAAACTCCACAAAAGTCCCAAATGCAATCCACTAAGTGCTACAAGATGACTGATACCTAGCTTGGATATCTGTTCTCTTATATCTTTAGGTAGTGGTGTAGCAAAAAATATAGCACTGAAAAATTGAGACAACAAAGGATTATCGTGTTGCTTTTGGATATATTGGATAATTTGTAGTTTTGTGGTTTGTGGTAGCTTATGGATAGATTTGATTTTGGATTTGACATAAAAGCTACTTAGATAACTAGCAAATGAGATATCAGTTGTAGGGAAAAGCTCTAGCCTAAGTGATGTGTTGGCAAAATCACTCCTTTTGTGAGTGGTAGTGTAAAATGTAAGGTTTTTGCTTTGAAGTTTGAGTACCGTATATGTGTAGTTGTGTTTTGTTTTGGTATAGCTATCAACTACTGTAGCTTGTGTAAAATAAAAAGGCTTAGATACAAACTCACGATATGAGAGATACTCAAAGCCAAGCCTAACAATCACCAAAGCTATCAGCACCCATAGGGTATATTTGAACTCCTCTTTAAAAAAATAGAGTGTTGGAGGTGGTATCATCTCTAAATAGGTGGCAACTCTATATTGCCTGTATTGGCTGGTATATCACTATCTTCATAAACCATCTCAAATGCTGGAGAGTTGGTCGCATCTACAAACCTAGTAAAGCGTTTTTGGAATATCAAATCCACTGTACCTGTTGGTCCATTTCTTTGTTTACCGATGATTAGCTCTGTATCCTCTTCGTTTTGGAGTTGGAGTTGGTCATATTTTTGCTGGTACTCTTGTTGTTTGTCTGCATTACCTTCTGATTTGGCTTTTTCTATTTTTTCTTTGAGTTCGTTTAGTTTATAGATATTGCCTCTATAGACAAAGAGTATGATATCGGCATCTTGTTCAATCGCTCCAGATTCTCTGAGGTCACTTAGCATTGGGCGTTTGTTATCTCTAGCTTCTAATGAACGGTTGAGTTGAGATAGTGCGATGATTGGGATTTGAAGCTCTCTAGCCAACTGCTTAAGCCCTCTTGAGATTTCACTCACCTCTTGTTGTCTGCCCTCTTTGCTCTCACCACTCATAAGTTGCAAATAATCGATAATAGCCATTGAGATTTCAGGATGTTGTGCTTTTAGCTTACGAAGTTTGCTTCTGACATGATGGATAGTAGCATACCCACCATCATCTACAAAGAGTTTTTTGCGAGATATCTCATCTGTTGCAGTTGATAATTGACTCCACTGCTCATCAGTCAAATCACCAATTCTAAGCTTTTGTAGCGGGATGGAAGTTTTGGCCGATAGCATTCTTAGCATCAACTGCTCTGCTGGCATCTCTAGTGAGAAAAATGCCACCCCTTCATCTCTCTCAATCGCTCTTAGTGCCATATTTAAAACCACTGCTGTTTTACCCATCGCTGGTCTAGCGGCTATGATGACCAAATCTCCCTTGCCAAAACCACTTGTTTTGTCATTGAGATTATGAAAGCCTGTATCTACACCAATGAGTTTGGAGTTGCCTAATGCTTTGAGACGGTTTATCTCTTCTAGCATTGAGAGTGTGATATTTTTGGAGTCTCTAAAGTCTTCGTTGACATTATTTTGAGTGATTTCATATAGCTTTTTTTCTACCAAATTCATCACATCTTCAACTGGTAAATCATCTTCAATAGTAACTTTTTTTATCTCAGTTGCTAGTGAAGCCAAGGCTCTTTTGCTAGATTTGGCTTTGATTTCAGATATGTACGCATTGGTATTTGAGATAGGATTTGCAGACAAGATATCTAACATTGCAACTTCATCAAATTTGCCTTTTGAATCTAGTTTGGATTTGAGAAACTCTTCATCTATAGGCTTCTCTTCACGGCTAAGCTCTTCCATAGCCTCAAACAGGTACTGATGAAATGGTAGATAAAAATCTTGCGGATTGAGCTTGGATGCTATATCCTCATAAGTTTGCGGGTCAAATATGATAGATGATAGTACTGCTCTTTCGATATTTAGATTGTATAGTTTTTCCAAATTGCTATTCCTTAATTATGCACTTTTTAATACAAACGGTAAATCTATTGTATGCTCACTATCTTTTATATTTAGCACTTCTATGGCTACAACTTCATCTTTACTATTGTAATCTACCACTACATTACTATCTACTGTTTCACTCTCCATGACTTTATCATCTGAGAATATCACATATATTGCATCGTTTTGATTGTCATATTTGATTTTCATTATTATACCATAAATTACGACTCGTAATTTTGTGCCATTTTCTCTACTTCAGCTACAAATCTATCTACTAGCTGATTTTCTGGTAGTTTGGCTACCACTTCGCCTTTGACCATGACTAGTCCGCTTCCTTTGCCATAGGCTATGGCTACATCTGCATGTTTGGCTTCTCCTATGGCGTTGACCACACATCCCATCACGCTGACATCTAGTGGTGCTTTGATATGGGCTGTGCGTTTTTCTACCTCGGCTACTGCTGAGACTAAGTCTGCTTCTATCCTGCCACAAGTAGGACATGAGATGATGTTTAGTCCATCTTTGACTCTACCGCTATCTTTGAGGATGGCTTTGGCTACTTTTATCTCTTCTTCAAGCTCTCCTGTGATTGATACTCTCATAGTATCGCCTATACCATCAAGCAGTAATGCACCTAGCCCAATGGCTGATTTGATAGTAGCGTGAAAGATAGTACCTGCTTCTGTTACACCTAGATGAAATGGATAGTGGTTTTTAGGACGAAGCATCCTATATGCTTCTACTGTTCTATCTACATCACTAGCTTTGAGTGAGATTTTGATATCGCTAAATCCCAAATCTTCCAAAAACTTGATATTGTACTCCGCACTAGCTACCATACCCTTGGCTGTCGCACCATAGCGGTCTTCAAACTCACTCTCCAAGCTTCCTGCATTAATACCTATACGGATAGGCAAGTTTCTATCTTGACACGCTTTTACTATCTCTTTGATGCGGTTTTTCTCTCCGATATTGCCTGGATTGAAACGAATACAATCCACCCACTTGGCAGCTTCGAGTGCCAAGCGGTAGTTGAAGTGTATATCGGCTATGAGTGGTAGATTGGTTTTGGCTTTGATCTCTTTGAGTGCTAGTGCATCTTGCATCTGTGGTACTGCTACCCTTACCATATCTGCACCTGCAAAGTGTAGTCTGTTTATCTGAGATACCGTCTCTTCTACATTATGAGTATCTGAGTATGTCATAGATTGTACTGAGATTGGTGCATCACCACCTACTGCCACATCACCTACATAGATTTTTTTGGTCAACACTCTTGGTTTCAAGCAAGACTCCTTGGGATTTTATAGTGACAATATACTCAAAAAGTAGTAATATCTAGCTAAACTCTATGGGGTCTATGTCTATTTGCACATCTTTGTTAGTAGTATAGATAGAGCGAAGTGCTTGGAGTAGTTTGAGTCTTTGTGGACTTTTGAGTAGTATGTGGTATCTGTATCTATTAGCAATCTTTTCGATGGGTGCTTTACCGCTTCCTACTATCTCTATATCTTCAAAGCTCTTTAGTTTAGAAGTCGCATTTAGTGTAGTCTTGGCTGCTTTAGAGTCATCTTTGTTAGATATAAGCACTCGAGCTAGATAGGTGTATGGCGGATAAGATGCCATCTGTAAAAACTCTAACTCATCTTTGATAAACTCTTCATAATCAGCCAAATATCTTTGAAAAAACTCTTGATTGTTGCTTTGTATAAGTATAGTGGCTTCTTTGGCTCGACCGCTTCTACCGGCTATCTGGGTAACTAGACTCATAGCTCTTTCTCTAGCTCTATAATCACAAAGTCCAAGTATATAGTCCACTCCTGTGATGACACTTAGAGTTATATTGGCATAATCATGCCCCTTTGATAGCATCTGAGTGCCTAGAAGTATATCGCTTTTTTTATTTGCAAAGTTTTTGAGTGCATTTTTGAGTTTGGTTGGTGTGGTGATAGAGTCTTTGTCAAACTGCTGTATCTTGATATGCGGCAAGGCTGATTGGATTTGTTCTATGGCTTCTTGGGTACCTATACGATTGCTTAGTAGTGGTGAGGAGCCACAGAAACTACACTCTTGGGGTATGATTTGGGTGAAATTACAGTAGTGGCACTTTAGCATCTTTTTCTCTCTATGTAGTGCCATACCTACTGAGCAGTATGGACAAGTGTGAGTCTTGCCACAACTACTACAGTAGAGATACTTGAAGTTGGCTCTTGTGGGTACAAACACCAAGCTTTGTTCACCTTTTTTATATGTAGCATCTATGGCTTGGATGATTTGTGGTGTGATATCGTTACCATTTATAAAATGATAGCTCTTTTTAGTAGGTCTGTATGGGGTTTTTAGTCTCACTACTGGGTATTTGTGATATGAGCTAGGTGTTGGTGTGGCTGAAGCTAGTAATACTTTGGCTTTTATCTTTTTGCCCATATATACTGCTATATCTCTAGCGTTATATCTAGGGGAGTTGATGGATTTGTAGCTATCATCATGCTCTTCATCTACGATGATGACTCCTACATCTAGTAGTGGTACAAACAGAGCAGACCTTGCACCTGCTACGATATCGATAGTACCATCATATATGCCTTGGAGAATCTTGGATTTTTGGCTTTTGGTAAGCTTGGAGTGCCAGATAGCTACACGAGAGCCAAAATATCTCTCAAGCCTAGCTTGCATCTGTGGGGTGAGAGAGATTTCTGGCATCAGCATGATAGCACTTTTGCCTTGCTTGATAGTATCAGCAATCAAAGAGATAAAAATCTCAGTTTTTCCAGAGCCAGTTACTCCAAAGAGTAGTGATATATCTTGTGAGCTTATCTCTTCATAGGCTTTGCTTTGAGCTAGAGTAAGTGTAGGCTTGGATATATCTTGGGGGATAGTTTTTGTGCTATGTGGTTGATAAACTTTATATGGCACAAACAAAGACAAAGCTTCACTAAAAGTAGAGAAATAGTAACTAGCTATAAACTTGGCTATATCTAGTTGTGTATCACTATATCTATACTCACTAATGCTTTCAATCTTGGATGTATCAAACTCTGGTTTTGAGACTTTTGATAGTATGATGGCTTGTTTGGTTTTGGATTTGAGAGGCACTGATATGAGAGTGCCTATAGGTATATCTATATCACTCTCATATGTCAGCAGTGGAGCATTGCTTTTTTGTAAGACAACACTATAATACAATAAGATATCTTTTTACAACTTTTTCATATCATCGATATCACAATTATCTTCATCAACTGTGAGTTTGTTGTCTTCTACTACAAAAGTACAGTTGGCATCTGAAAGAGTAAAGATTAGTTTGTTATCATCTCTACTCCATCTATCACCCCAACCATATGTACTGAGATTTTCTTCTACATACTGAGCAGTGATATCACTAAAATCACCTCTTAGGATGCGTTTTTGTCTCTCCATAGATATAGCCGAACGCATAGCAGCTACCGTAGAAACACCTTTTGAGACTATAGCATCATTCCTAGTAACTGCAAATTTAGGTATAGCAATAGCAGACAATATACCAATTACGACTATAACAAAGACCAGCTCTATCATAGTAAATGCCATTCTATTATTATTCATCAGATATACCTTTTTGTAAGATTAAAAATAAAAACTATGCACAGAAGAGAGTAGGTTTCTGCTCGCTATATCTTGTGCAGATTTACAAGCTCTACTATCTTGGGATGTATTGGCATCTACACTCAAGCTACCATTATCATCATCCTCTACAAACTCAAAACACTTACTTGCAAATCTACAACTAACAGTAAGGTTTGCATCTTTTTGGGTAAATCCATGAAAGCTACCTGTTCTGATATACTCATCACCTGCATCATTGATACATACACTTACAGCATTCGCTATCTTGACAGCATTTGCATCATCTCGAGTTGCGACTAATTTTGGGATAGCTACTGCAGCTAAGATACCTATAATAACTATCACAAAAATAGTCTCTATCATAGTAAAGGCTTGATTGAGATTGTGTGTCACTTTATACATAAGACAAACTTCAAACAATATAGCCTAGGATAACCTAGGCATATATCTTAGAATTGGTGAGTTGCATTAGTTGCTTCGTTTTGAGCTGCCAATTTCTGAGCTTCATCACATTTTTTAGAATCATCATCATTATCTGCAATAGTTAGAGTACCATCAGCTGCTGAAGAATTAATATCAAAACAATCAAGAGCTGATTTACAAGCTACTGACAAAGTACTGTCTTTATCCCATAATTCACCATCTTTAGAAGTAACCTTTGAAAAGTTACCATCTTTCAAATATGCACCACCTGCATCACCTATACATGTTGCTAGGTTGTTAGCAATCTTTGCACCTTCTGCATCACTTCTAGTAGCTGCTAGTTTTGGGATAGCAACTGCTGCTAGGATACCTATAATAACGATAACGAAAATAAGTTCGATCATTGTAAAACCGCGTCTCATGATTAACTCCTGAAAATAAATTTGACCAATTCAATAATTGGGCTAGGAGTATTATAAATCTTTTTAGCTTAAAAATAAATAAAACATCAAAGAGAATCCAAAGTCTCTATCAACATCTCTATCTCACTCTCATAACTAGCTGACTGTTTTGCTAGATGCAAATAAGCTCTGAGTAATAACTCTGGCTTATTGTCTGTTTGAAAACTAATGCCTGATGATTTCAAATCTTGTATAACAAAATCTGCAAACTCATCATCAAGCTTAACCTCATATCTATTGCCTGCTATCGTCAAAGCTACTGATTTCATATCTTAGTCTCCCAACAAAGCCTCAACTTGAGCTATGATTTTTTCTATCTCTGTATCTTTTTCTTTCAACTCTTCTTTCAACTCTTCGATAGTAAACTCTAGACTATCACATCTCTCAGCTTCTGACTTGAGCTTATTGATAAGCATCTGTTGTTCATCTTGTAGCGATGCTACATTTGCCAATTGTGATTTCAAATCTTGGTTCTCTAGCTTGATAGCCTCATACTGAGTTTTCCACTCTTCTATCTTGTTTTGGAGTTTTTCTAAAACATTCATAATATATCATCCTTTCATTTTATTTGGTATAATATCAAATAAAACATAAAGGATTGTTATTGGCACGATTTAAATTATCTAGTGCATATGAGCCATCAGGCGATCAACCAACTGCTATAAAAGAGCTAAGCGAGTCTATATTATCTGGCAATCGATATCAAACTTTGCTAGGAGTAACGGGCTCAGGCAAAACTTACACAATGGCAAAAATCATAGAAAAAACACAAAAGCCAACACTCATAATGACACACAACAAAACTCTAGCTGCTCAGCTATATAGCGAGTTCAAGAGTTTTTTCCCAAACAATCATGTAGAGTATTTTATAAGCTATTATGATTACTATCAGCCTGAAGCTTATCTGCCAAGGCAAGATTTGTTTATAGAAAAAGATAGCTCTATCAATGAAGAGTTAGAGAGATTGCGTCTAAGTGCCACTGCCAATCTACTAAGTCATGATGATGTCATAGTGATAGCTTCAGTATCAGCCAACTATGGGTTGGGAAGTCCAAAGGATTATAAATCTATAGTCCAAAAGCTAATAGTAGGAGATGAGTATGACCAAAAGGCTCTTTTGCTTAGGCTAGTGGATATGGGGTATAAAAGAAATGATGACTTTTTTGATATAGGTAACTTCAGAGTCAATGGTGAGGTGATAGATATATATCCAGCTTATAGTGATGAGATGGCTATAAGAGTAGAGTTTTTTGGTGATGAGATAGAAGATATATATGAGTTCAACTCTCTTAGTGGTGAAAAAGGCAAAAGCTTGGATGAAGTTACCATATATGCAGCCAATCAATTCATAGTAGGTAAAGAGAAACTAGCAAATGCTATCAAAACCATAGAAGAAGAACTTGATGAGAGGTTGGAGTTTTACCAAAAAGAGTCTCGTATGGTAGAGTACAACAGACTCAAACAAAGAGTAGAGTTTGATTTGGAGATGCTTGAGAGTACTGGTATGTGCAAAGGGATAGAGAACTACTCTAGACATCTCACTGGCAAACAACCCGGTGAGACTCCATACTCTATGATGGATTATTTTGAGAGTATGTATGGCAATGATTATCTAGTGATGGTAGATGAGTCACATGTATCTTTGCCACAGTTTCGTGGGATGTATGCAGGTGATAGAAGCCGCAAGGAGGTGCTAGTAGAGCATGGATTTAGACTACCCTCAGCTCTGGATAATAGACCACTGAAGTTTGATGAGTATATCAACAAAGCACCATCATATCTATTTGTATCTGCTACACCAAATGAGTTAGAGTTAGAGCTTTCAAGCACAGTTGCACAGCAAGTAGTAAGACCTACAGGATTACTAGACCCCCAAATAGAGGTCATAGATAGTAGCAATCAAGTAGAAGATTTGTATGACAAAATCAAAGAGGTAGTTGCCAAAAACCAAAGAGTACTTGTAACTGTACTAACCAAAAAAATGGCTCAAGAGCTTAGTAGCTACTATAATGATTTGGGACTCAAGTGCCAATATATGCACTCTGATTTGGATGCGATAGAGAGAAATCAAATCATAAGAGGATTGAGAGTTGGGGAGTTTGATGTATTGATAGGGATCAACCTTCTTCGTGAGGGGCTAGATTTGCCTGAAGTCTCGCTAGTAGCTATACTAGATGCTGACAAAGAAGGCTTTTTACGCTCGACTACTGCACTGATTCAGACAGCAGGAAGAGCAGCTAGAAATGCAGAGGGTAAGGTTCTGATGTATGCACAAAAAATCACACCTTCTATGAAAGAGACTATCGATACCACCAAACAAAGACGCCAAAGACAAATAGAGTACAACAAAAAACACAACATCACACCAAAAACCACCATAAGAGAGCTAGACACCAATCTAAAACTAGAAGATAGCGGTGAGCTATATAACAAAAAATCCAAACTAGAAAAGATGCCAAAGAGCCAAAGACAACAACTCATCAAAGAGTTAAAAGCCAAAATGCTTGAAGCATCCAAAAAACTAGAGTTTGAAGAGGCAGCAAGACTCAGAGATGAGATAGCCAAAATAAAAAAACTTTGATATAATACGCAAAAAATAATCCCTCATTTGGGAGACTCAAAGGTCATAAATGTCATCAATTGATTTGAATGATTCATCGCTATATTTCAACCGTGAGCTTAGTTGGTTGCAGTTTAACACTAGAGTATTGGCTCAAGCTTTGGATGAAACTTTGCCACCACTTGAGAGATTGAAATTTTTGGCTATATATGGTACAAACTTGGATGAGTTTTATATGATAAGAGTAGCCGGTCTTAAGGCACTTTTTAAGGCTCGTATCCAAGAGAGTGGTGCAGACAAACTCACTCCAACACAACAGTTAGAAGCCATACACGAATATTTGCACAAAGAGCATCAGATACTAGAGTCATGCTACACATCTATCATATCTGAATTGAACAACTATGGAGTACATATCAAAAACTATGACTTGCTTAGCGAAGATGAACAAGAGAGTGTCAAAGAGATATTTTATAATGAGATATATCCTGTAATCATCCCTATAGCAGTAGATGCCACTCACCCATTCCCTCATCTCAATAACTTAAGCTTTGGACTAGCTATCACACTAGAGGATGAGTCAAACCATATCAAACATGGACTGATTCGTATCCCAAGAATTTTACCTAGATTTATCAAGATAGATCATACATTTGTGCCTATTGACTCTATAGTTGACAACTTTACAGATGAGATGTTTCCTGGCTTTACAAAAATAGCTTCAACACCTTTTAGGGTAACAAGAAATGCTGATATAGAGATAGAAGAAGAAGAGGCTGATGACTTTTTGGAGATACTGCAAGAAGGGCTTAGATCACGAAACAAAGGCTCTATGGTAAGATTGGAGTTGTGGGAAGGAGCTGATAAAAATCTATTGACATTTTTGACAACATATCTCAAGCTTGATGACAATGATATATACACTTACAAAAGTTTACCGCTAGATCTTGGTAGCTTGTGGCAAATAGTAGGAAGCAAAGAGTTGGCACATCTATTGCTGCCTACTTTTAGCCCAAAAGTGTTGCCACCACTTGATAGTGAAGATATCTTTGAAGCGATAGAGAAACAAGATATACTACTATACCACCCATACGATAGCTTCGAGCCTGTTGTGAAGTTTATCAAACAAGCTGCTGAGGATAGAGATACTGTAGCTATCAGAATGACACTATATAGAGTAGGAGTCAAATCCCCTATCGTCAAAGCACTCATAGATGCCGTAAGAGATGGTAAACAAGTAACCGTACTAGTAGAGCTAAAAGCAAGGTTTGATGAAGAGAATAACTTGCGATGGGCAAAAGCACTAGAGGATGCTGGAGCACATGTAGTCTATGGGATACCAGGACTCAAAGTACATGCCAAAATCACACAAATTATCAAACGCCGAGGCAACAAACTAAAAAGTTTCGTACACCTAGCAACTGGCAACTATAACCCTAGCACTGCCAAAATCTATACAGATATATCATACTTCACAACCAAAGATGAGATTGCAGCTGATGCTACTACATTTTTCCACTTCTTAACTGGGTTTTCTAGATATACAAAGCTTGATACTCTGTATATGTCACCAACACAAATCAAACCAAAACTGCTCAAACTCATAGACAAAGAGTCCAAACACGGCAAAGATGGACACATCATACTCAAAGCCAACTCACTTGTTGACACCGATATCATCAAAGCACTTTACAAAGCCTCAATGCAAGGATGTAAAGTAGATCTAATCATCCGCGGGATATGTTGTCTCAAACCACAAATCAAAGGCATAAGTAACAACATAAATGTCTATTCTATCATAGGCAAATACTTGGAGCATCCACGCATCTACTGCTTCAAACATGACAAAACCAAATGCTACATAGCAAGTGCTGACTTGATGCCAAGAAACTTAGTAAGACGCATAGAGCTAATGACACCTATAGTAGAAGAGAATCTCAGACAAAAAGTAGAGCAGATTTTGATGCTACAACTCTCTGACAATCAACTAAGATGGCAACTGCAAAGTGATGGTAGCTATACCAAAGTCAAATGTGAAGATAAACCGATCAATAACCACGAGATATTAGAGCATTATGTCAACAAGATACATGACAAAAGCAACAAAAAGACACCAAGCTATGTCAACAAACTAGCTAGTAAAATGTTAAAGGATAAATAATGTTAATCAAATTTCAAGAATGGACTCCAACAATAGGTGAAAATACATGGATAGCAGAAGGCAGCAGCGTCATAGGTCGTACAACCATAGGCAAAGATAGTGCTATATGGTTTGGATGTGTAGTAAGAGGTGATGTTCACTACATAAAAATAGGTGATAGAACCAACATCCAAGACCTTAGTATGATACATGTAACTCACCACAAAAAAGCTGATATGAGTGATGGACACCCTACAATCATAGGTGATGATGTAACAGTAGGACATAGAGTAATGCTTCATGGATGCACCATAGAAGATGCTTGTCTTATAGGTATGAGCGCTACTATACTAGATGGTGCAGTTATTGGCAAAGAGTCTATAGTAGGAGCAGGAAGCTTAGTAACCAAAAACAAAAAATTCCCTCCAAGAAGCTTGATCATGGGAAGCCCTGCAAAAGTCATAAGAGAACTAACTGATGAAGAGGTAGCAGAGCTATACGCTTCAGCCAAAAGATATGTAGAGTTTAAAAATCAATATGTCTAAATTGGACTTATAACTCCAATTTTGGTATAGAAAGGATAAAAATGCAACAAAGCGTCATAAAAAGTTTCAAAGATCTCTTTTCTGGGATGGTTTTAGGGTATGTTGCCAAAATAGCACTGCTTAGTTTGGTACTTAGTGGTGTTGTGGTATGGCTATTTGGTGGGATGATTGGCTCAGTAGTTAGTAGCTATCTTAGCTTCATACCGTGGGAGTGGCTACAACAAAGTGGACTAGCTATCATCAAAGTACTTATTAGCTATATGATATTTATCTCAATCCATGCGATACTCACTTCTGTGATGATAGAGCCACTACTAATCAAACTCATCAAAAAACACTACCCTACTATGCCAATAGTCGGCTCTCCTGATATGAAAAAGTCCATCATCATCAGTATCAAAGCTGCACTTATATTTTTGGGAGTATTTTTGGTAACTTTGCCTATATCTTTTGTGCCACTTGTGGGTGCTGTGTGGATGCTATGGGTCTGGTCTCTGCTAATCAAAGAGCCAACTATCTATGATATACACTCTTTGATATCATCAGATACCCACAAAAAGCTACTCACATCCACACAAAGCACCATCATGGCTATGATAGCTTCAGGATTTAACTACATCCCTATACTAAATATACTCTCAACTGTATATGCATATATACTATTTTTGCATTTTGTAGCCAACAAACAAAAGGGTGAAAACTAAAAACCAAAAGCACATTATTTGGTGCGACCAAAGTCGCACACACTAACCCCTAACTACTTCACCCTTCACCACTCACTACTCACTACTCACCCTCTCATACCCAAAACTACTAATATTCCTCTCATCCTCATCAAAATTTATCCCAACTAGATATATCTCTTTATTTTGATTTAAATACTTTTGATGATAGTTTTTTTCTTTGAT
>Ga0256913_10000589_pt1 | contig 18862 bp, 18 predicted proteins | sample Axial_MatmetaG_FD_185970 | JGI IMG/M metagenome (GOLD analysis project Ga0256913, IMG submission 185970) | Deep-sea worm associated microbial mat communities from Axial Seamount, Juan de Fuca Ridge, Pacific Ocean - Axial_Mat | ecosystem: Environmental > Aquatic > Marine > Oceanic > Microbial... | reverse complement strand
ATCGGACATCGCTTTCACCTGACGACTGGGGCCCGGATTATGGTTGGAAGGAATCGAACAGCAACGACCGACGGGTGGCACCCGGAGAGCCAGAAGAACTTCTGGTTAAAGGGCCGGGTGCTGGATATTAGTAAAGTAGAACAATTTTGTGAGGGACTTCCCCGTTACAAACGCCCACGAAAGATGTTTTTTGATGACGTGCCCCATAATCCAACCGGCAAAATTGAAAAACCTAAATTAAGAAAAAAATATACCGGCCACAGTGAAATATTTACCATTGAACCTGGAAACTTCGGATGAAGCCCGTAAGACACTGGGAATCAAAAAAACCGCATGAAATCAGCCTCCGATAAAGTTACAACCCTCAAAAATGCGATCAGATCACTGGTGCCGGACGGTTGTCATTTAAGTATCGGCGGCTTTACCATCAACCGCAATCCGATGGCGGCGGTTTATGAGATTATCCGGCAGCGGAAAAAAGATATCCACCTCTATGCCCACTCCAACGGCCAGGGAGTTGATGAACTTATCGGTGCCGGCTGCATTAAACGCCTGGAGATCGCCTATGCCGGCAGCGGCCGTTTCGCACCGACCTGTATCCGCTTCCGCCAAGCAGTGGAGAGCGGCAAACTGACCGTCGAAGACTACTCCAATTACCAGATGACACTGCGTTTTATGGCCGGGGCCATGGGGGTCCCGTTTCTGCCGACCCGCTCCGGATTGGGCACTGATATTATCAAAAAATGGGGCTTCCAGAAAGATGTGCGGCAGGCCGACGAAAAATTACCGGACCTAAAACTTGTCACGATTGATAATCCTTTCGGTGAATGGGGTGCATCCCCGAAACTGGTGCTGGTACCGGCAATCAATCCCGATGTCACAATTATTCATGTGCAGCAGGCCGATAAGCGCGGCAATGCCCGAATTAAGGGCCTGACTTTTGCCGACGTCGAACAGGCCAAAGCCAGCCGCCACCTGATTCTTACCTGTGAAGAGCTGGTTGCAGAAGATTACCTCAAACAGGAGCCGGATCACAACCAGATTCCCTTTATCCATGTCGATGCCGTAATCCCGATACCCTGGGGCGCCTACCCCACCGCCTGTTACAGGCATTATGACTACGATCCGGATTATTTACAAAATTATCGGGAAGCAGCGGCTGATGAGAAATGTTATCAAAATTATCTGAGAGAAAAGATTACAAATCTTGCGGATCACAGCGAGTTTGTCAACCTGACCGATGCCGCACACCGAAAAAAACTACTCGCCGACCCGGAAACCGGTTACGCTCGCGGGCTTGACCGCGGCGGCCACTAAAGAAACTAAATACTAAACACAACAACATTTTAGTGTAAATATAAAAAACTGCTGAGGCTTCACATAATCCAGAAAGAGCAACAATGTCCACCTTTCGACTGTCCCTCATAACTGGTAAAAAATGTGGGGGTACAATAAATTTAATACATGACGACGGTACCAGTCCAAGTCTTTTCCGAAAAATTATAAATTTGCTTCAATTTAATTTGCGTAGGCTGTAAAAATAGTCACTTTAAACTTTAATGTCAAAAGTGTATCTATGTATCACTTAATGCAAAGATACCAATACCTTGTTGCTCATGACCATTCTGATATACCTGTAACAATTGCCCTTCAGTACAGGATGGCACGTGGATCACATGAACTACAGATTCATAAGAAGCAAAATCCGGCACCATAGATATAAGTTCATTCATAGATTGCAAAAGCAAATATTCGTTAAAAACAGTACCAGTTTGATCTGGATAGATAGCAATAGGAATAATTTCAGCTTCAACAAGATCATTAAAAAAATGCGTACCGTTGGATACATCAGGTGTGAATCCGTCCTCTTCAAATGCAACTTCACCCAGGATTAATGTGCTATTTATATCCTCATAACCAACCTTCACACCCAAGTTAATGTCGTTACTACCAGGATGACGTTCTCCTGTAACAACCTCGTACTCATCCATCATCCAAGCCATTATCTGGGGTGATGTATAGACATCAGGGGCAGGTACATCCTTTGTCACACCCAACTCTTTGGCAATGGCCCGGATATAGGCCCGGGCAAGGTGTTCCTTCTCTCTTGCAGATAGTTCTTTGGGATTACAAATTATCCCACCTTTACCGCCGCCCAAAGGAATATCCACTACGGCAGTTTTCCAAGTCATCCAGGCGACAAGGGCCTGATCATTACAACCTGTACTCATATTTGAAAAAAGAAAAGTTACATCATTTTATTAGGGAGCCACAATACCAGCTGACTAAATACCATAGTGAGGATTAAAACAAACAATTGAATTGCAACAAACGGCGGAACAGATCGCCAGACATCTCCAGTACTTATCTCCGGTGGGGCAACCCCCTTCATTAGGATCAATGCCCAACCAAAAGGAGGTGTTAAATAAGCCACTTGCATGTTAAGTATAAATATTATTGCAAACCAAACGGGATCAAAACCTAATGAAACGGCAATGGGTATAAAGATTGGGGCACATATGGTGAGAACAGCGTAATCATCCATAAACATACCAAACACAAGCAGCAAAATTTGCATAACACCCAGAATAAGCCATCGATTAACGTGCAAATTCTGGACAAGTTCCATAACCATACCTTGGGCTCCGGCCATCGTATAAACAACACCAAAGAGTGTAGCTGCAACCAAAATCCACAAAGCCATGCCACTAATTTTCATAGTCACAAGACATGAGTCGGTTAACACTTTCCAACTCAGCTTACCATACAACAAACAGATGAAAAAAGCGCCAAAAGCTCCCACTCCGGCTGCTTCAGCAGGAGTGGCAACTCCCATAAAAATAGACCCCAGCACCAAACCAACCAATAAAACTAATGGAAGTATATGTTTGAGTGCTGCCATTCTAGCTTTCCAAGTTACATCTCCAGATATCTTAGGTGCCAAATGTGGCTGAAAATGGCACCTGATAACCACATAAAGAATATACAGAACTGCTGTGATAAAACCAGGCACAGCACCTCCAAAAAAAATTCGGCCTATCGAAATTCGTGAAATATAAGCAAAGATTATCATAATAATACTGGGAGGAATTATTTCACCTAACACTCCGCCGGCCATCACACATCCTAATGCTAACGACTTATCATAGTCCTGCTTGAGCATGGCTGGTACCGCAATCAGACCCATAGTGAGAATGCCCGGACCAAATCCCCCACACATGGCCAGTGCAACACAGACACCAATAGATACAATGGCCAAACCGCCTCTTACACCGGAAAGCCACAGATTGAGCCCGGCAAAAAGACGATCCGATATTCCAGAGTGAACCAAGAAATTCCCCATGAGTAGAAACAAAGGAATTGTCATAAGGCTAGGATCTGTAATCTGCCTATAAGTTGTAGTGGCAACAAGAAATAATCCTGAAGATCCATCAATCAAGTACAGAATAATAACACTGATTCCACCAAGAGCAAAAACAACCGGAATCCCCAGCGCTAAAAATAAAAATAGACCACCAAACAAAAGTACTGTTACCAACTCAATTCCCACAGGCTACTCCTAAACTGAAACTATCAAATGATTCAACCAAATTTATTTTTATTCCGGACCCTTTCACTTAGTAAGTCCACGACATCATACACACATCAGATCATCCATACAAAAAACAACCGGGAAAAATTTTAAAAATGACTATTGCAATAATCAATCTATAATTAATCCTCACGACCAAAGAAAACAACGATTCCCTGCATAAGAAAAAGAAAAACAAGTAAGGGAATAAGAAGCTTAAATGGGTATAAAGGTATACGAAACGCTCCGGTTGCTTTCTCACCCATCATAAGTGAATTCCACCCCATCCAGAAACCCTGCCAAACCAATACTCCCAGAAAAAAGATAAGACATACTGCCTCAATCACTTTTGCAATCATTTTGACCTTTGCGGGAAAGTGCTCATGGAGCATTTCGATCCTGATATGCTCGTTTTTTGACATTGTATAAGAACCTGCTACAAGGATAAAAACGCCAAAAATTTGTCGATTGAGATTCCAAGCCCAAATAGTAGGCTGACTAAACAAATACCTTCTCGACACCTCTATGACAATAATCAAAGCCATAACAAACACTAAATAACAAGCTAATTTACTTATCTTTTCCGTGACCGCATCAATCAAACTAAATAGTTTGTCGAACACCTCAATCATTTTCAACACCTTTTCTCTAACATGGATTTTTCCAATTTATGGAAAAATAAAAAATGGTAGAAGTAACCCAGAAGAGAAAAGAGAAACTTTTAACTCCTGAGTGCTCCTACCAAACTTATGCTGATGAATCATTCCTCTCTTCAAATGATTGATATTGCCTGCAACCAGTCCTGTCCGAATAAAATATCATTCAAACATAAAAGCCACAATGAACAATAATCTTATTTATTTCAGGGTCTTCCTCCAATCTTTAATCATCTGAATACCTTGAGCGGCAACAGGATCTCTCTTACCTATTTCATCCCACAACTTATATGCAGCCGCCTCATGTTTTTTCTCACAGGCTTCACTTAACTGACAGACCTTGATTTTCCCTGACTTCACCAATTTGTACGCCTTGTCCATTTCACCGACATAAACATCTAAGAGCTTATGGTAATAATCTTCTGCCGCACCCGCCAGTGCCTTCTGAATATCAGCTGGCAAACTGTTCCACCTCTTAAGATTAAACAGGATCTGACCAGGGACCACATCATTCTGCCCCCCTTTAAGCCAATATGGGGCAACCTCATACCATTTGAGACCGGTTATAGCACTTATATCCCATTGAGAAGCATCAATAGTACCGAGCTTTAACCCCATATAAGCATCAGTGCCAGGAATAAAAATTCCTCTAGCACCCAACATATCATAATATTTGGCCCAAGAACCCTCTACCCTGAATTTTTTTCCCTGGAGATCTTTACAATTAACAATTGAAGTAGTAGACATTGTAACGAGCCCGCCATAAGAGTGCATATCAAGCCAATAAAGATCATGTTTTGCATACTCTTTACGAAGCAAATCAGCAAACCCGCTCTTCAGAAAGAATTCACGTACTTTTGCACCACTTTCTACAATACTTTTATTCCCTGGGATATTATATGCAAAGGGCAAACCAAATTCCACTTCACTCAAAGGAATCACTCCTCCCCACATAGCGGCAGGAGCATGTAACATATCCAACGTCCCTCTCTGAGTTGATTCAAACAACTGTTCCGCCGGTACCAATTCTGGATCGGCAAACACTTGAATTTTTATTTGACCATCACTTCTTTTTGCAGCTGATTCAGCAAAATACTTCAACAGATCCATCGACAGATCTCCACGAGGATAAGCGGACTGTATCTTCATCCGATACACTTTTTTACCAGCTACAGAGGTCAAAGGATGATAAATCACAAAAGAAACAACAAACATAAACAACATCAATAAATAACTTAAATTTAACCGTATTTTCCCCTTCATAACTATACCCCTTCACTAAAAACTATTAGTAGTGTAAAAATAAAAAAATTAATCCGGCATCCAGAATATCATAATACTCTGGATGCCTATATGAAAAAATCTGGCTTGGATTAAAATGAGAACATTAGAAAAATCTGTGCAAAATAAGCGGTGTTGTCATTACCAGTTGTACCGCTCAAGATGTCCATAGCTTCCTCTGCAGCATCGTCGGGAATAACAGCACCAACACCGAAATGAACCCAAATATTATCAGAGGCAACCCACTCTGTAAAAACATTAAACTCATCTCCCCAATCTTTTGAGGAAAGCGGAATATAGCCAAAGGTACTAATGCCAGGGAAATATTCTTCATTTAATTTGTGTTTAATGTACATACCATAAATATTCAGTGTCTCAGTCGGCCAAAAACCGGCTTCAACAACATAATCCTGTTTATTCTGATTCAAAAGCTGTGTTTCCCCGACGAGTTCACCGATAACCCACTTGTTCCAACCCGGAAACCCCCAGAACATAGGATCATACTCCTCCCAATCATCATCTGTAGGATCATCATCACCTGAAAAATACATATAATGAAGTTTCAGATAAGGCTTATATGCAACCGGCAATGTAACTTTGGGAGAGATAAAGAAAGCATAGGAATCTCTGTCCAGATCATTGCCGTCAGCACTATTAACATCTCCCCATTGGTACACGAATTCACCTTCAATATTAAACATTCCAAAGGTCAAATCCATACCTATATCGGCATTGTTTGTATCATGTTCGTACTGCAAACCATCATCAAGGCCGTCATCCATTTTTGCATAATAACCCGCGTAAACATAACTTGTATCATTAAAATTAAAATGGAAGTTGACACCAGCTACATCTACATTGTCACGATCATCAGCCATCTGCACATAATCTTTCGACTGGGCCCAAAATGCAGTTGTCTTAAATTTGCCATAATCACCTTCCAGCTTGACTGCAAACGGAAAGCTATCATGAAAAGCAAGCCATCCAGCCGCTGGCTGATGGCGACCACCACCAATAAGAAATTGCTTTTCAATTTTAACATTCTGACAACCTACGGTTAGGCTCCATGGACTGTTAAGCATACTTCCAAACTTCAAATATCCCTGGTTAAGTTCAACTTTCTCTTCATTTTCGTAGGTTCCGTATACATCCTTACCAATTGTAGACATAAAAACAGGGGTAATCTTCGCTTCAAGTTTGGCAAAACCGATATCCTTTTTGGCTGTAAAGTGCAGTTTAGCCAGCACTTCACCCCAAACATTGTTCTTTTCTCCATGTGAAAAAATTTCGCTGCCGTAACCGGGATTACTATCACCACGCGTAAACAGCATCAATTCTCCACCTATAAGAAACTCATCAAAGACATTGCCTAGTTCTCCAATCTTAACATCTGCCCTTACTGCTTGGCCTGGTATTATGACTGACACAAGCAACAGTGACACACATAAAATTAAACATTTTAATTTCTTCACTTTTCCCTCCTCATATTAAGATTAAAATTAGTGGCAAAATACGCAAAATGGGTATCACTTTACTTAAGCCACAATTAAAACTCCACAACTAATGACCAAAATATGCTTCTTGAATATATTTTTTTTGTTTCAACTCGTCAGGTGTCCCTTTCATCTTGATCGTTCCTGTTTCCATCAAATAGATCTCCTGTGCTATAGTAAGAGCAAAATTAACATTTTGTTCGGTAATAAGGATAGTAATTCCTTTTGTCTGATTAAGCACTTTTAAGACCCGGGATATTTCTGTACATATCAAAGGGGCGAGACCAATTGTGGGTTCATCGACTAACAATAGCTCTGGGTTTGACATTAATGCTCTGCCCAAAGATACCATCTGCTGTTCTCCACCACTCAATGTTCTGGCATCTTGATTATAGCGTCTTTTAAGCACAGGAAAGAGATCAAAAACCATTTCCAGATTTTTTCCCTTATCTCTTTTTGCACGATAAGCTCCGATTAAAAGATTATCTATCACAGACATGTAGGGAAAAAGGTTTCTAGCCTCAGGAGCATAAGCTATCTTTAAACGCACAATATCTGTAGATGATAATTGGCTCAAATCATTACCATCAAAAAAAATTTGCCCGCTGCTGTCGTTAAGTCCGATAATTGAATCCAATAATGTTGATTTTCCTGCTCCATTGGGGCCGATAATAGCAATGATTGCCCCTTTCTCAACCGATAATGAAATTTTATGTAAACAACAAGCCTTACCGTAAGAAACCCCTAGTTCGTTTACTTCCAGAAATGCCATAACCACTCCAGTCCTCTATCATAGATGAGTCGATTACTATGTACCTAAATAAGCTTTTTTGACATGTTTATCAGCAATAACTTCTTCAAAAGCCCCCTCAGCGATGACTTCTCCAAAGTTAACGACTACGACTCTATCTACCAACGGAGCTAATGATTTTAAGTCATGGCTTACAATTATATAGGTCAAACCGTCTTCTACCCTTTTCTTTTTAAGTAGATTTGACAATTCAGTAATCTCCCCAGCAGTCAGGCCAGCAAAAACTTCATCAAGCAGAAGAAGTTTTGGGTTAGTGGCAATAGTCCTTGCCAGTTCAAGCCTGCGAAGATCACCCATGGGCAACTCGTTGGGAAATACCAAACGCTGTTTTTCACTAAAGCCGATATTCTTTGCTATGTCAATTTCCTTTTTACTGTCACTATTCATATTCATTACCCGCAATATTTCATCCGGCATAAGCCCAATACGGATATTTTTTGTAACCGTCATCTCATTGAAAGGACGTGGTATCTGGTAGGTACGGGAGATTCCCATCTTCACTCGCTCATGGGTAGGAAAATTTGAAATTTCATGTCCTTTAAAGTAAATCTCTCCCTTATCTTGCTTAAGCTCTCTCATAATTAAATTGAAGGAAGTAGTTTTTCCCGCGCCGTTTGGGCCAATCAGGCCCAAAGACTCACCCTCATCAACATGAAAACTCAAATTTAGAAGAGCACATATGCCACCAAACGTTTTTGTGATCGATTTGAACTCAAGAAGCTTTGCTGTCATATTGCTCACCTCTTTTCATCCCGGATCTGATTCGATCACCGGCAGCAGTAATCATAGTATAAAGTCCCTTTGGAAAATAATTGTAAACAACCAATGCCGTCATTCCATAAAATAGATAGCGCCAAGATCCGGGGATATATGGCCGCAAAAGTTCCAGTAAAAATGTCAAAAAATAGGCGCCAATGATTGGCCCGATAATGCTACGTTCACCGCCGATCAAAGCCGCAATCAATATAGTAAAAAGAAAATTAATATCAAACATACCCCGAGGTGATATTGACCCCAAGTAATGCGTGTATAAAACCCCACCAATGCCCGCCACCGATGCACTCAACATAAAGGCAAACAACTTGAATTTAGTGGTATTCAAACCCGAGCTTTTAACAGCATCCTCATCCATGCGGATGGCATCAAATACAGTCCCAATCCCTGATTTACCAATAGCCAGCAAACATATCGCAACTAATAACATTGAAAAAAAAGAGAGATAATAGTTTGCCACTGCACCTGTAACCAGTAATGGCAAACCAGTTATGCCTCGACTACCACCCGTAATCCCCGGCTTAACAACCTGAACTAAATGATAGGTCACTTCCATAAATGCCAAAGTAACCATGGCAAAGTAAGTTCCCTTAGTTCGCAGAGCTGGAAGAAAGAACAGTGTACCGGCTACCATAGTCAGCACAACTGCCACAGGCATACTGACATATAACGGCAAGGCATAATGTGATGTTAATATAGCACTGGCATATCCGGCAATACCTATAAAAAAAGGCTGACCAAAACTAACATAACCGGTGTATCCTGACAAAATATCCCAACTCATCGCAAAAATTGCGATGAAATTTGCAAAAATAAAAATCCTGAGTGTTCCAAGTGAAAATGCCATTGGCAAAGAACTCATTAAGACGGCAAAAAGTAACCACCAAATAATCGATTTTTTCAAAACTCCCCCGTTTTTATAATTCTGCTTTACCAAATAGACCTTTTGGAAGAACAACCAGTATAAGGATAATCAAAATTAGAGTAAAAACCCCCCTTAACTCTGGAGCGATTAATGTAGTCGTTATAGTTTCCATAAACCCGACTATGTGAGCGGCCACCAGACTCCCAATAATACTCCCAACCCCCCCAATTATCACAACAGCAACGGCGGTAATGAGAGGGGTAACCCACATTGTAGGATCGAGTTGGGTATAGCTCGCAAAAAATACCCCGGCCAAAGCCCCCAATGCTCCGGACAAACCCCAAACCAGTATATTAATGCGCTCAGGATCTACACCAGACAACAACGCACCTTTGGGATCCATAGATACTGCCATTATCGCCCGACCTAGCTGGGTTTTTTTAATAAAAACTAATAATGCTCCCAACACAACCCAGCTGGTAACCATGGCAAAGAAAATGTTCCAGGTAACAAGAATATCACCCACTCGCGTAGTACCGGAAATAATCGGCCAAATAGCTTTAGGTGCAGGCGAAAATAATAAAATGATCACCGCCTGCATAACCACGGCTAGGATAAGCGTTGATATTTCCACGGCAATAGGATTGTTTAGAAGACGTTTGACAATGCCATAATAGGTAATTATGCCAAACAAAATTCCAACCATTACTGCACCCAATAAACTAATTACTTTTGAAAATTCTAATACTTGAAATAATGTATAATAAGTATAGCCACCTAACATAATATAAATACCATATGCCAGATTCATTACTCGACCCACACTAAAAATAAGAGTAAATCCCACCGCAATTAAAGCATAAAGTCCACTGATAAGAAAACCCTGCAAAACCACCTGAATAATCATACTTATTCCTAAATTTACAATGCTTGGGATAAGTTCCAGGAGGCTGTTCAAAAATGCTATTTTCCCAAAATAGATTATTATTTGAAAAAATAACTATTTCCGTTCAACCTCCCAGATTCGATCTTTTGTTATTGCCAACAATTGACGCAAAATTGCTACCAACAACTGACATCTCTAACAAAAATCTACCTTGTGATAAAAATCTTACTTTTTCACCCAAGGCGGAACCGTAAACTCGCCGTTAGCATATTTTTTTGGGTATACACATTTGACGGATCCATCTGTGTACCATTGGGTTACAATTAAAGCAGGATGACCATTGTTGAGGGGAGGTGAGATATCGGCCTTCACATTATGAGTAAAGGCGACACCGGTTCTGGGCTCTAGTTCACCAGGTTTCCAATAGGCATATCGAATCCAGAGTTTGCCATCTTTATAGAGTTTGAGATCTTCGTTCTCCATCGCTTTTACCCATTTATCCAAAGGCTTAAATCCCCCCGCATGCTCCGCTGCACTAACGGCATTATATATACCGTAATAGGCATTAAAACCATTAAAGTGAGGATACACTGGCCGCTTCTTATATTTTTTCTGATATTTTTTGATAAATTTTTCTGTCCGCGGATCCATATCCATACCCAAGGTAGGCGGTGGCATTAATGTCGACATGCCTCCTCCCATTCCCCCTGTATCTTTCCAAAATTCTTTACCAACCGCAGCAACATTAATACCGGTAATGGGAATGGGAACCTGCATTTTTACATATTGTGATGTCGGAACAACACATTTGACTGAGGAGATAATATAAATAAAATCAGGTTTAGTTCTTATAATTTTATTATAAATAGGGCTGAAATCCACTGTATTAGGGTCATAAACTATGTGATCCAACAGTTTAATACCTGCCCCAGGTAAAATATCGTCTTTAATAAATGCATAAGTTCCAGTACCATAAGCGGTATCCTCCTGCATAATTACGCAGGTCTTCCAACCCATCTTTTTGGCAAGAACATCTTTGGCAAAATCAACATATTGGGTACCCAAGGCATAATCTGTTGGACACGTCATAAAATACATCTTGTATTTTTCGTACTCCTTACTTACTTTTTCAATTGCAGAATATGCCGAAGTCCAAGTGTCAACAGTCGGGATTTTATATTCAGCCATTCTCGGCATCCACCCCAAAGAAACATCATCAATACATCCTGAAATAATAAAATCTACCTTTTTATTCTCAGCCAGGTATTCGTAAGCTTTAATCCCCTCAGTTGCATCCTCTCCGGTATCAGCCTTGACAAGTTTTAGCTTACGCCCCCCCAGCATTCCACCTGCTGCATTAATTTCTTCAATAGCAATTTCAGCTCCCCTTAATGTACTTTTGCCGGCATCACTATCAAAAGAGCCAATGAATCCGATAATCACAGGCTTTTTTGACTTTGCAAATATTGGATTAGGGTTAATGGTCATGAAAGTGCCGAACACAAATATTGTAACTAGAATTATCAATGATAATTTTTTTCTCATTTTCCCTCCCATAATTCAGTAAAAGTTAAAAATATTAGCGCTGCCTCTCTGAAAAATCTGCTCCTCCTTTATTTGACATTAATTACCGCCTGTTTAAGATGACATGAACCATTTCTTAATTTTCTCTTCTCAATTCACAACATATGATCCAATAATAGCATCGGCCTCGATCTCAATCAGGTGGGCTGGCCTTGCCAAAGCTTTAATTTCAGCCATAATAACAACCGGTTTAACCTGTCCAAAAAACTCAGAGTAAGCCTTCAAGTACTCCTGAGCCTTTTTGATATCAGTCACATAAATGCGAACCCGATAAACTTCAGACAGTTGAACTCCCGCTCTGCTCAAAACCTGTTCGATCTTCTGCAGGATAATTTTAGTCTGGAGGTAGGCATCACCTTCGCCTTCGACAATCCCTTCAGAATTAGTAGACGTAGTTCCACCGACGAATACGAAAGGCCCGACTTTAACCGCACGGCTATACCCTACTTTATCTTCGAGAGGTGCACCGGATGAATAGTTCTGCCTTCTTAATAAATCCATAATTCATTTCCCCTACGAATAAATTATTAGCCCATTATTTAATCAAAAAAGAGACCTTGGTAGTCGTATACATTAACGTAGCTCCTAACTCTAGCCAATAGTCTGATTTGTAAATAATCATTGAAGTCCACTTATTTCATTTTCCGCACTGGGACTATAGCTGAAGTTATCAGTTTGTATACAGCGCCTAACCTGTGTAAATGTCCTCGGCCGAACAAGTCCTTCACCACCAGTAGAGATAACTAGAGATTTAAAACCCTCACCCTCTATACCCAGCCCCCCGATGGAGGATCCATTCTTGACGAACTGTGAGGCATCAGCCATGCTCGACATACGTGCAAGGTTCTTTAAATCGTTAGAGTGGAAAACTATGGTATGTCGCATTCCCTGTTCTGCTGCTATTCCCATTGTCATAGCATCTTCTGCATCACTACATCGAACAAAGGGAAGAATAGGCATAATTTGCTCAGTCCAAATTAAGGGATGCTCTTTATCGGTTTCCACAATAGCAATCTTGGTATCGGATGGGACTTTTAGTCCGATTGCTTTTTGCAGGATAATATTCGGAGGTTTACCAATATAGTCCATATTAATAACACTCGGCCCCCTACCCGGTATTATCTCTTTGAATATCTCCCTCTCGACTGCCTTTCCCTCTTCTTTAGTCAGTTCATAGGCACCATATTTAACCAAGAGTTTTTTAAGTTGATCCGCGACTGAGTCAACCACAAAAATCTCCTTTTCACTGGAACAAGGCGTACAATGACTGAAAGATGCTCCCCGGATAATACATTGAGCCGCGTTGTCTAAATCTGCAGTTTCATCGACTACAACCGGAGGATTACCGGGCCCCCCGGCAATAACCCTTTTGCCGGTCTTGGTGGCAAACTCAACCACACGATGGCCGCCAGTAACCGTTATTAAATTGATCTGAGGGTGGGTCATCAAAAATTGGGCTGTCGGGACACCGGGATTGTCCACTGTTGTCACACAATTAGGAGGTCCTCCCACTTTAACAATCGCATTATTTATATCCCTGACCACTCGTGATGATATTATTTTTGTTTTAGGATGGGGATTATTAACCAATGTATTACCACTGGCCAAAATCATGATTGAATTATGAATTATTCCAGGACTAGCATTGGTCACAGCATTGATTGAGGCAACAACTCCTACAGGGATCTTTTCTATCACAGCAATACCCTTGTCACCCGTATACACATCCGGCTCTAAATCTTCCATTCCGGGGACGCCACAGGCAACATCCATCTTTAACATAGTGCCTTCCACTGCTCCAAGCTCTGCTTCTGCCAATTCCATTTGACCATATTCCTGGCGGTTCACCCGGCCAACATCCCTGATAGATTGAATTATTTTTTCCCTTAAAGTCAAGGGCAGACTCAATAATTCTTTATGGGCTACAAGAGCGGCCTGAATGGCCTCTTCCATTTCTTGAAAAACACCATCAGTAATCTCTATGGATGCTTTGGATAAAGCACTCTGACCAGATGAACGCAACTCTTCCAAAACCTTTTCAACAATGCTTTCTACCTGCTTCCGATCAATGTCCATTTCCTCTCTTTCCTCGTCTCCTGACAAAAAATCTTAGCCCAAAGATGCTCCGTAACGATATCGAAAATTCTCCGTTAAAACACAACGTCTGATCAAAGTAAACATTCTCGGTCGAGTTTGCCCTTCTCCATTTGTGGCAATATGGAATGAGATATAACCTTCCCCTTTGACTCCAACGCTGGCGAGGCCACAAGACCCGTTTATAACAAATGCAGCACACTTGGCTATATTGGCCATTTTTCGGACGTTATCAATTCGATTAGAATGAATTGCCATAGTATGCCCATTTCTCTGCTCCGCGGCTATAGCCCAATCAATAGCCTGGTTTACATCTTGACAACGAACGATGGGAATAACCGGCATTATCTGCTCCGTCCAGACTAGAGGATGATTTTTATCAGTTTCCAAAATGACAATCTTGACTTCCGGTCCCACTTCCAGACCAATAGTTCGCAGAATAAAGCTAGGCGACTTACCAATGTAATCCATGTTGATTACACCCGGTTTCCCATCTTCATTTACTTCCTTAAAAATATGCTTGACCAGTTCCTCACCTTGAGAATGAGTTATCTCATAAGCACCATAATGTTTCAGCTGCTCCTTGAGCTGATCAGTAACTGATTGAACTACAAAAATCTCTTTTTCACTGGCACAGGCCATACAATTAGAGAATGATGCTCCGTCGATAATACACTTTGCGGCATTACTCAAATTTGCAGTTTCATCAACTACCACCGGAGGGTTCCCAGGACCACCGGCAATAACTCTCTTACCTGTCTGAGTAGCAAAAGATACGACTCCATGACCACCGGTAACAGCAATCATTCGCACTCCTGAATGTGTCATAAGCTGCTGAGCCGATGACACGGATGGTTCTTCTATACAACAAACACAATTTGGCGGGCCGCCGGCCTCAACTATGGCAATATTTAAATCTCTTACAACTTGAGCTGAAACAATTCTTGTTTTTGGATGAGGATTATTTACAACTGTATTACCACCAGCTATCATCATTATAGCATTAAACAATATCGTCGGAGCACCGTTGGTTACCGGATTCACAGAAGCGATCACACCTGCCGGCACCCTCTCGATAATGGTCACACCCTTGTCACCGGTAAAAACCTCAGGAGCAAGATCCTCCATTCCCATAACCTGACAGGAAGAATGATTCTTTTTCAGATTATCCTCAATCGTACCCAGAGCAGTTTCATCAAATTCCATACGAGAGTATTTATTCGCATTTGCCAACCCCGTATTCCGAATAGACTGGATAATCATTTCACGATCGGCAAGTGGAAGCGCTATCAGCGCCCTATGAGCTTTCTCCGCTGCCAATACAGCCTGATCCATATTTTGAAAAACACCATCATTGACCATGATCTCCGATGCTGAAATATTTCTATTTTTAGAGCTATCAGTTTCTAATAATTTCTTCACGACAGTTTCAACAATCTGATCTATTACCTTTTCATCATGTCTCATTTTAACCTTCTCAAATATTTCTCTAAATAAAACAAATTACGGTTAAACAAAAGTTTTGCTCTTCTTCAAACAATTCAAAACAAACCAATAGTACGTTAGTGGATAATCTTAAATAGTATTCCAACAATCCTGATCTGGCGTTTCCGCAGTAAAGAACTCATTGGTGGATTTTGCACATTCATCGAATTTTGTAATATACGCCAATGCTTTTTTATTATCCAAAAAGGTAACTTCATGTACAAGAGCTCCTAAAAATGCAATAATATGGGCAAAAGGGTCTACAAACGAAACCACTTCAACATCAATTATATAATATTGGTCTGCATTACTGATTATAGGGCTCCTAGGAGTATCACTGATGCCGACAATCTTTACATTGCACTTTTTAGCATATTCCATAATCTCCAGAGTTCTGGTAGAGTATCTTGGAAAACCAAGCACTACCATCAAAACCGATTCCTCACTTTCAGCCATTGCATTGATAGAAGACGTCAGTTCCCAAGAAAGAGTTGTGTCAACTGTTACGTTGCCCCTGATTTTTTTGAGGAGATTCCCAAAATAGTTTGCCAAAGTACTTGAGGCCCTGTAGCCCACCACTAGAACGTGATCTGCCAGAAAAATTGTCTTGGCAATCTGCTTAAAGTCATGTTCAACAAATGAACCCATAAGATTTTCAAGGTTTACAATTGCATTTTGACAATATTTTTGAATGGTTGTCCTTTCATCATGTCTATGGGTTACCATCGTTAGTCTTTCCGCACTGGTAAGTTCAGTATGTAGCAACCCCTTCATATAATTGAGAAAGTCGGCATACCCTGTAAAGCCCAGATCAACCACAAACCGCGTTATTGTCGGCTCACTAACCTGACATTCCTGGGCAATTTCTTTAGCCGTTTTTAGAAAAATATTTTTATAGTCCTTCACAATCAGGTCTGCCACACGCTTCTTTTTGGGAGACAACGTAGGATAGACACTGACTATTTTGTCAAAAATCTCTTTCTTAACCGACTTCAAATTTCAACCCCCACAATAATCTATCAGTGAGCCCTGCCATCCAATGCAGCAAGGGCGGTCTCAATCACCGTTTTGGCCATCTGAATATCAGAAGTACTCCCAGCCAAATAAACCCGACCTGAGGCACCAAAAACTGCGGCATGAAGTAATCTGACATCAGCTGCTTTTTCCGCTTCATTCGCCGCATATCCAGCATAGCTTGCCGGAACTACCTCTAAAACATAAATAGTATCATCTGCCTTGACCATATTGGCCGCCCGAAAACGATTTACAATCTGTAACATATGAGCATCAACACGTTCGACGATTTCAACTGCCATAATTTTGGGTTTTAACCTATCACTCTCTTTCAACCCTAAATAATCCAAGACAACATCCCGGGCCTGTAAAACTTCGGCAGCGGAATCGGCATGTACCTCCAACATTCCATACGTCCTCTCCACAACCATAGCCCCAACTCGGACATTTGCATTCTTAAAGACAACATCTGTAATGTTATTGATCACTATTCCCGGGGCAACTTCCAAGAAAAATCCCGCCTGTCCAGCCAGCGGATAATATCCCCGGGCAGTACTCCCGATATACCCAGCCAGCTGGTCCTGTATCTGATCTATAAACGCAAAGGATCTAAGTTCAACCATTAAATGCACCTATTTATTAAATATTTCTTGAGATTGCCCTCTTATTAGGACAGATTGATGACGTAAGGGTGCATGTGGCATTGCCCTGACATACACACTCCTTGTCTTCACTTTCATTAAATCGTCCGTAACAAAAATCATGTATTGGGATGGACACTTGACAATCTAAAATAAGCTCTGACATGACTTTCCCAATGACCGGAGCAAGCCCAAAACCGTGACCGCTGAACCCGGTACAAAAAACAAATCCAGGAACCTCACTAGTTAATCCAAGTACAGGGATACCATCTGAGATACCTGCAATAAGCCCCGACCATGTTCGAATTATGTGGATATCTTTCAGTACGGGAAAATAATCAATAATACTCTTTGATACCGCCGGTGTAATATAATGAAAAAGTGGTTTTCCACTTCGATAAATAAATTGCTCTGTGCCTATAAATCCGCCCCATAAGAATGAACCATGCACTGTCTGTCGGCCATAGAAAAGACCCTTAGCATGACCAATCATTTGAGCAAATAACGCTGGGTAACATTCAGTAATCATAACCTCTGAAAAAACTGGGTTCATCGGAATGTCCAAGCCAACCATATTGGCCACTTTGCGGCCGGCCACCCCAGCGGCATTTACAACCAAGTCTGTCTCTATAACCTGCTTATCTGTGACTACGGCTGTAACTTTCCCTTTTCGCAACTTGATATCCACAACCTCCTCATGAGGATAGAAGCGCGCGCCCAAGCGTTTGGCTTTCAAGAAAAAACCATTTGTTACCAATAATGGATTTGCATGTCCGTCGGTGGCACAATAGCTGGCCCCAATAACTTTCTCTCCAACATAAGGATTAAGCTCCAATATCTCTTTCCGGTCGAGCATCTCCAGTTCAAGCCCTGTTGCCTTCTGGCTCGCAACAGATTTATTCATTGTTACAACATCATCTTCACTAATACAAAATCTCAAGTTACCTTTTCGAACATATTCTACATCTATCCCAAGTTCTTCATGAAGTTCCCCATACATCCGGATACTTTCCATAGCCAAAGGGATCTCTTTGAGGTTCCTGGCAGACTGTCGCACTCCGCCACCATTGCTTCCGGAAGCTTGCCCTCCAATGTCCGATTTCTCAATTACCACTGGTTTAAGGCCTTCCTTAGCCAAATTATAGGCAATAGAGCAACCAATAACTCCTCCACCCACAATTACCACATCAGCTGCAATTGACATTTAATATCCCTCTAGAATTATGTTTTAGAAAAAAGTTATTTTTAACTGATAGCATGACCGATATATCCTCAGGGTTGTAAAATTTAATTTATCAAGTGTTAGCAAAAACTGAAAGACGGACTGGACGAACGGGTGCCCTAGCCGTAACCGGCTCAATATCAGTAATCTGCAAGCCTAATTCTTGGGCCAAAATCTGGCAAATCAAACGTTCGCATGTCTGTCCCTGACACAGCCCCATACCAGCTCTGGAAATACGTTTAATACCACCCAGAGTATCCATACCATTTCTGATTGCCTCTTTAATCTCCCCTTTAGTAATCTCTTCACAACGACAAATTATCAGATCATCACCAGGCTCAGGTACAGCAGGCTCGGGATCGTTATCTTCCAAATGATCTTCCGATCGACATTGGCTAAGCTGCTTATATCTTTTAATAACCCGTTCAGTAATTTCTTCCAACTCTTCTTCAGAAAATGTGGTAGCAACTGTATGAACAAGATCA
>Ga0256913_10000588_pt1 | contig 18900 bp, 16 predicted proteins | sample Axial_MatmetaG_FD_185970 | JGI IMG/M metagenome (GOLD analysis project Ga0256913, IMG submission 185970) | Deep-sea worm associated microbial mat communities from Axial Seamount, Juan de Fuca Ridge, Pacific Ocean - Axial_Mat | ecosystem: Environmental > Aquatic > Marine > Oceanic > Microbial... | reverse complement strand
AATAATTAGCTCCTAAACTTTACCAAATTATCTTACATTATCCCGATAGTGTTACAATAATTTGTTGCGTTTAAAAACTAATTATTTGAAACTGAGGACAAAGTATTAATCGAACTCAGGTTAATAAGTATTTTAATATACGTTTAAATATTTTCATAATATTGAAACGTATTGTTTAAGAGATAATTGCCCTACTCTACCTGAATTGCATTATACTTATCATTCATTTCAAGAACTTGATAGATTTTTGTAAGCATTTTCTTTGCATTAGCATTTGTTTTATCAAGCTCATGAGCTTTTTCAAGGTATGACATAGCTTCTTTCAAAATGTTTTGGTATGCCTCTATCCCACCTGTTTGTGAGTTATACATTTGAGCAGCTTTATTAAAATAGATAATCCCTAAATTAAAATTTAAGCCAAATTCCATAGGTTTGTTATCTGTTCCAATTTCTATTGCCTTCTTGTATGTTGATATTGCTTCGTCTTGATATTGTTGAGCTGTTGAAACATATCCGTTTTTCTTATATCCTTTTGCAATATTATTATAATTACGTGCTAATGTGTATAATAAAGTAATGTTATTAGGGTTATTCTTAACCGCTGTTTCCATAACTTCGGCTAATTTATCGTTATCTTCTTGTTTTTTATAAAAGTTTATAGCTAAAATAACTATTTCTTTATTATCAGGCCATATTTCTAATGCTTTATCTAAAACAAGTTTAGCTTGTTTATCGTTTTGCTCTCTAATAAGTAATTCTGCTTCGTAATAATAAATTAATACAAAACTATTAGCTTTTTCTTTTTCGTTACTTGCTTGCAAATCGATTACTGTGTTGTAATATTTATGAGCTTTAGCAAATTTACCTATTTGGTCTTCGGCATATCCGGCAAAAAGATATGTTTTTCTCGGGTTAATACCATTATATTCAACAAATTGGTCTATAAATTTTTTATCATCACTACCTAAAACATCAATAACTCTATAAAATAAGTCAAAATAATACGAAGCAAGGGCAAATTGCTGAATATTGTTATCGTTTTTAACTGCTGCATTATAATTAGTTATAGCTTTATTATAGATTATTGGACCAAGTTCCAACATTAAACTTACTATCTCCGAATAATAAACCTCTTTATAATCTAGGCGTTTACATTTTTCTATAGCTTTTATTGATTTTTCCTCGGGTGTTGCATCGAGTCTGCCAAATACTTCTGATTTTGCAATTTCTTTATAAACATAGGCATATAAATACCATGTTTCAGCTTTTTGACTAAGTTCAGGATCTTTAATTTCTTTATCGAACCTTTCTTTTGCAAGTTCAATTTTTCCTTCAATTTGCTTTGTTAAATCGTTATCTTGAGCTATTGATAGTAAACTTATTAAGGATAATATCAATATAAAAAATAGTTTGTTCATTAGCTTGAAGTTTTTTTTAGTTTTTTTTCTTTAAGATATATATTTTCCCATTATATCAATAAATGCTTCTTTTTTTCTTCTAGAAATAGGAACAATAGAATTATCCTTCATTTCTATATGTCCTCCATCTTTCATTACATATTTTTTTACAAAAGCAAGGTTTATTAAATGAGAATTATGGGTTCTGAAAAAGTCTTTTTCTTCTAATAATTCTTGAAATTCTTTTAAGTTTTTTGATACTAAAATATAAGTCTGCCCAATAATAAATACCTTAGAATAACTTCCATCTCCTTCAAAACGTATAATCTTTTCAATTTCAATATATTCTATACCTTCTGATGTAGAAATAGCTATTTTATTTAATGTTTTGTTTGAGATATTACTTAAAAGCTCCTTATATCTATCAACATCTATATTTTTATTGAATGATTTATTTTTTTCTACTTTATTCACTGCTTTTATAAAATCATCAATATCAATAGGTTTTAAAATATAATCTATGGCATTGTATTTAAATGCTTTTATTGCCCAATTGTTATAAGCAGTTATAAATATTACTTGAAAATTTTGGTTAGGTATCATTTCTAACATATCAAAGCCATTGCCTCTAGGCATTTCTATATCAAGAAATACAATATCAGGATCTTTCGATATAATTACTTCTTTTCCTTCTGATGCTGAATACGCTTTACCAACAACCATCACATTATTGCAATATTCATTGATTATTAATTCAATTGAATTTACTGCATCAGCTTCATCGTCGATTATTACAGCTTTTAGCATTGGTTTATCCTTTTAAAATTACTATAAATATAAAGAAAATTATTTAATTCATAAATTTTTCACCCAATTTTCTAAAATTTTATTTCCAAATTTAGTAAGAACAGATTCCGGGTGAAATTGTATCCCTTTAATATTTAATGAATTATGTTTTAATGACATTATTATATTGCTGTCATCTATTGAGGTAACAATAATTTCCTTAGTTATTGATTTTGAATCTACTGCCCAAGAATGATATCTGCCTGACATAAAGTGTTTTGGAATGTTTTTAAAAATATTATCATCATTAATAATCTTGGTATTCTTTTCAACTCCGTGATTTACCTCTTGCATATTAAAAAGTTTAGCTCCGAAATATTCTGCAATTGCCTGATGTCCTAGACAAATACCTAACAATGGAATTTCTCCGATAACACATTTATCAATAATTTGACGCAAACCTCCCCTATCTTTTGGTAATCCGGGTCCCGGAGAAAGTACAATTTTATCGTAATTTGCAATTTCTGATAAATCTACTTCATCATGTCTAACTACGTCAACATCAGAATAGTTTCGCAAATAATGTTCTATATTATATGTGAAACTATCGTAATTATCGATTAGTAAAATTTTCATATTTAGTTGAGATTTGTTTCTTTTTTTGATGATGTAAAAGACGCTTCGAGGTCTATTGACGCTCGAAGGTCTTTTTACATATTATTGTTTTTTTATTTGAAGCCCCAAGTCATCTAATTGAGTAGTATCAACTACCGAAGGCGAATCTATCATCATATCTCTACCTGAGTTATTCTTAGGAAATGCAATTACATCGCGAATACTACTTGTTCCTGAGAACATAGAAACCAAACGGTCGAAACCAAGTGCTATTCCTCCGTGTGGTGGTGCACCATATTTAAAGGCATTCATTAAAAAGCCAAACTGCTCAATTGCTTCTTCTTTAGTAAAACCAAGTTTATCAAACATTTGTGCTTGTATGTCTTTATCGTGAATTCTGATAGAGCCCCCTCCTATTTCTACTCCGTTGATTACAAGGTCGTAAGCATTAGCTCTAACTTCACCCGGATTTGTTTCAAATAATGCTAAATCTTCTAGTTTTGGCGATGTAAATGGGTGGTGCATTGCATGATAACGCTTTGTTTCTTCGTCCCATTCTAAAAGTGGAAAATCTACTACCCAAAGAGCTTCAAATTTGTTAGGGTCTTTTAATCCTAACTGTTCTCCCATTTCTAATCTTAGTTCAGACATCTGTGTTAAAGCTTCACTTTTATTACCCGACATAACCAATAGTAAATCACCTGATTTAGCATTTAATTTATCAGCCCATTTTTTCAATTCATCTTGATTATAAAACTTATCTACCGATGATTTATATGTTCCATCTTCGTTACATTTTACGTAAACTAGACCTTTAGCTCCAACTTGTGGTTTTTGTACAAATTTAACAAGTGCATCAAGTTGTTTTCTTGAGTAAGTTCCTGCTCCCTCGGCATTTATTGCAACAACAAACTCAGCACTATCAAAAACAGGAAATCCTTTTCCTTTAACAATATCAGTAATTTCGCAAAACTCCATTCCAAAACGTAAATCCGGTTTATCATTACCGTATTTACTTATAGCTTCGCTGTATGGCATTCTTTTGAAATCGTAATCTAAATCAATGTTTAAAGTATGTTTAAACAGGTGTTTTGTCATACCTTCGAATGTGTGTAAAATATCTTCTTGCTCTACAAAAGCCATTTCGCAGTCAATTTGAGTAAACTCTGGTTGACGATCGGCACGTAAATCTTCGTCTCTAAAGCATTTTACTATCTGAAAATACTTATCGAAACCTGATATCATAAGTAGTTGCTTAAATGTTTGTGGTGATTGTGGTAGTGCATAAAACTCTCCTTGGTGCATACGTGATGGTACAACAAAATCTCTTGCTCCTTCCGGTGTCGATTTTATTAAATAAGGTGTTTCAATCTCTATAAAACCATTACTGTCTAAATATTTACGAACCTCCTGCCCTATTTTATGACGCATTATTATCTTTTGCTGTATTGGGTTTCGGCGTAAGTCTAGATAACGGTATTTCATTCTTATTTCTTCGCCCCCATCAGTGTTGTCTTCAATTGTAAATGGTGGTATTTCTGATGAGTTAAGCACTTTCAATTCGTTTACAAATATTTCGATATCTCCTGTAGGGATATTCGGGTTTTTTGCAATACGCTCTATTACCTCCCCTGAAATTTGTATAACAAATTCACGTCCAAGTGTTTTGCATTGCTCTAAGATATTAGTATTTGTTTTGCCTTCTTCAAAAACTAATTGTGTTATTCCGTATCTGTCGCGTAAATCAATCCAAATCATTCCGCCTTTATTGCGTATGCGTTGTATCCAGCCGCTAAGTGTTACTGTTTTTGATTTATCTGTTATTCTTAGTTCTCCACAATTATTAGTTCTGTACATCTTTTTTGTATTAAAATTAAATTTCTGCGAAAGTACAAAAAAATGTTCTATTGTATAAACATAAAAAATAAAAGACAAAAAAAAGGATGTCTTATTTGACATCCTTAAGTTTTTTATAAATTTCTATTTTATTAAAATTTCATTGAAACACCAAGTTTAGTTCCCCAACCTGTTCCACCTGCAAATTCAAGGTTTAGTCCCCATTTTTCAGACCAATACCAACGTCCTCCTACTTGAAATCCTAGATTTAAACCTGATATATCTTCTCCATCACCAAACCAAATTAAAAAACCAACATTTGCACCTGCATAAAAGTCAAATTCAGGAGGTATACCAATTAGGGTATTAAAATGATAGTTTGCCATAAATCTTGGAATTACATAATCAAAACCATCCATATTAAAAGCTAATTCTCCACCTAATGTTACATCAGGGTGAACAGCCCATTCCATACCTATATAAGCAGGAAGACCATTGCCAGACATACCAAGTCCCATATTTAATTGTTTTTGCCCTTTATTTAATGGTGCTTGTGAAAACGCAGTACTAAATATTCCTGCTACTAAAATTAAAAGTAAAAATTTTTTCATTATTATATTATTTCTTTAAATTTATATTAGTACAAAATTAAAACTATTTTTATTAATTTCAAATAATAATAATTTTAATTAATCAATAAGGGATAAAATACCAACTGCACAACCTTCTTTACCCCCTTCAAAAGAAACCATAACCTTATAAACAGCTGTTTTTTGGCAAATGAAATCAAATGCAGGATAGTGCTTTCCTGTTTTTGCAAAATAAGAAGTACCTACTAATCTATCTTTATCATAGAGTTGAATTATTGCTTTTCCTTCGAATTCGCTTGCATTACAAATATAAAATCTATAATGATTACCTTTACTAAGCATTAAGGAATAACGAGCAACAGGAGCTGCTTTTCCTGCTTCTTTAGGTTTAAGTTTAACCTTAAGTTCTTTAAGATAAGTAGCATCTTCCGGTAATTTAGCAGAGCATATTGTTACCAAAGAGCTATTGCATTGCGAAAAAACGGATCCCAATGTCAATAATGAAATACCTAATGTTAATATATATTTTTTCATAGTTTTATGCTCCTATTTAATTACAAATTCTCTTACTTCTTCAACTGCTTTTGTTATCTTAGATAAATCTTCGTCACTAATTTCTATTACAGTTTTATCATTTGGAATAAATTGTAAAATACCATTAACTTCAACAGCTTCCGGTTCGCCTATCTCTGTTGAGATTTTAACATTTTCGTATTGTTTTTGGATATATTCAATTTTTTCTATTAAATTGAAAAATTTCTTATCTTTTTTGTAATTTTTAAGAACCAGTAATAATTGGTCTAAGATAATTCTTTGTTCTCCAATTCTTTCTCTAATTTCTTTGTTTGGATTTTCTTTTATTACTTGGGTTGCTAAGAATATACCTTCTAACCAAACACCGGTAACAATTAATGCACTTACATCACTTCTGTTATTTTCACGTAAGTAAACATCCATTTGATCGAAACTTGAAACTGAAATATACATTAAAGAATCTAAGTTATCACTATTTGAAGCGAGTTGCTTTAGTGTGTTAAAATCGAAAAATTGTCCTATTTTTAGGTCATCAGATAATGTTTTTATTGATGTTATGTATGATAAAACAGAACTTGTTTCGTTATACATATTTAAGTAACCTAAATCTGCACCTAAGATACCTAAATTTAAAGCTTTTTTAAACGAGGTATTATAGTTATCAATATTATCAGCAGGGCTTAAATATTTATAATTAAATTGAAAGCCACTTTTTTTAATTAATGCTGACATTTCAACTGGTGATGAAATATTTGAAATAATTCCTTCCATTGCTTCTTCTGAAACAATTAATGGTTCTTCAACTTCTGATGTGTCAACATCAAAATCATCTCCGGCACTAAATCCGTCTGTTTCTTTAGGTGTGTCGCTGTTACACGAAACCATAAATAATCCTAAAAAAACTAATGTAAATAATAGAAATTTTCTTATCATAATTTTTAAATATTATTGTAAAAGTAGTAAATGCTTTTTATAACTACAATTTTAATTTTATTTTTTTATTAAATTTATAATCAAAATCAACAATTTTTTTAAATATATTGAAATATAAAGTTATATATAAAATAAGTGTTAAAACCCAAACAACAAATAGGTTAAACCAAAATGTATCGTAAAATTTACCGGCAAAATATTTTTGTGGTGCAAAAAAGTGGCTTCTAAAATCGAAGTAATTTCTAGGTGTTGGATCTAAATAAATTAAATCTACTTGACGTATTAATCTATCTTCATATTGTATTATTTTATTTCTTTCGAATACCTTTTTTACAATATCTGATATACTTTCGTTATAATACGTATCTTTTTTTAATTTATACAACAATGGTGTTTTTTCAATAATATGGTCTATTCTAGCTTCTTTTCTATTGTAATATTTATGAAATTCTTTTCCGTAATAATCATTAAGTTCTTCTAAATATGATTTTGTCATGTAAGCAGTATAATTATCTAAAGAATCTCTATTTAATTTATTTAAGAAATTGAAATCAACATTTTTACTATAAACTTTCTTTTGTTTTAATAATTCATTCCTAATCATATTGAAATTATTGATAACTTCAGCTTTTATTTCTTTTTTGTCGGTTTTAATGTTTTCGATGCAAAAATCAAGTTTTTCTTTAAGTTCAGGTATTAAATAAACTTGCATAAAATTAGCATTACTCATACCCTTTTCTAAATCATAAAAATATTTTTCGAATTCATTATCTTTAAATTGATGAACCATTAATGCTTCATATACCCATTTTGATGTCATTATTTCTGCTGATAGCGGTACTCTGTCAATACTACTTATATCTCTGTTTAATTTATCGAAACTAAACATTGCTCCGCCTAAAATCATTTGAGGTATAAGTATCAATGGTATAATGATATAAATGGTTACAGCTGAATTAAAAGTTGAAGATATGTTTAATCCAAGCATATTAGCGAATGTTGATGTTGTAAACAATGCTATCCAGTAAAACATAGTCATATCCTTAATACCTAATATGTAATTACCTATTAAAGCAAACATTCCTGTTTGTATAGCAGATATAACAAAAAGAATAAATATTTTTGATATTAAATAACCGGAACGACTTAAATTTAAGAATGATTCTCTTTCTAAGATTTTTCTATCTCTAAATATTTCTTCGGCACTTACTGTTAATCCTAGAAATAGTGCCACAACTATACTCATAAAAATATATGGTGGTATATTTTCATTTTCTCTAAAAATATAATAAGATGAGTTAGGATCGGCAATATATCTAATTATAAACGACAAGATTACTGCTAAAACAGGTGCTTCTAGCATGTTTAAAACAATATATTGTGTGTTACTTATTTTAGATAGAAAATCTCTTTTTACGTATATTCCTATCTGAATAAACCAATTTGGTAGTTTTAATGTTTTTGGTGGTTTTTCGTTAACTTCTTCATAATTAGGTGTAATGTGATTTTTCTTATAATATTCTTCCCATTCTTCAGGTTTAATTTTTCTATCTTCTAAATATTGCCCGTGTTCATTAACAACACGAGATTCTATAATATTAAATATTAATTCTGAATTAACATTTCCGCAAATTGAACACTCTCCTACATCGCTATTAACCTGAGCATCAATCTTTTTAAAATACATTACTGCTTCTACCGGATTACCATAATATATTTGATATCCGCCGGTATCTAGTATTACAACCTTATCGAACATCTTATAAATATCTGATGATGGTTGATGTATTACTACAAAAATTAGTTTGCCTTTAAGTGATAGTTCTCTTAGTAGGTCCATTACATTTTCGGAATCTCTTGACGATAATCCTGATGTTGGTTCATCTACAAATAGAATTGATGGCTCACGAATTAATTCCAGTGCTATATTTAATCTTTTTCGTTGTCCTCCACTAATTAGTTTGTTTAGCGGATTTCCTACCTTTAAATCTTTTCGTTCGTATAAACCTAAACTTTTTAAGGTTTTATTAACCATTTGGGTTAATTCCTTTTTAGATTTATTACCAAAACAAAGTTTTGCATTAAAGTAAAGATTTTGAAAAACCGTTAATTCTTCAACTAGTAAGTCATCTTGTGGAATATAACCAATAACCCCTTCTAAATCTTTTTTATCTTGTGTTAAATCTAAACCATTAATTTCTATTTTACCTTGCGATGGCTTGTTTCTGCCCGATAATACATTTAAAAGTGTTGTTTTTCCGGCACCACTTGCACCCATTATTGCGAATAGTGTACCTTGATTTTCTTTTATATTAATATTTCTAAGACCTTTAACTCCATTAGAAAATTTATATTCTATATTTTCGGCTTTAAAGGATAGTTTTGTGTCGTTTTTATCTCGTAAGAATTTAGATACTACATCGCTATAATAAATTGGTTTACCTTTTGATAATCTTAAAGTACTACCATTTGCAAAAATATTTATTCTTGTAGAATTTACGAGTAAACCATTTATACTAATACTACCTTCTCCAAAATGTCTAATAAAATATTGATCGGTACTTTTTATTTGTAAGAATAAAGCTATTTCTGTGTTTAATTCTTCAATATGAACATGTTCGTTTGTAGAAATAGCATTGTCTATTTTTATAATATTGGCTGAGCTAATTTCATCTACACTATCTTTTAATACGAACTGTTCAATATCGTCAACTTCTTCTTCTTTTATATTAAAAACCTCTGCTACGGTTGATATTATTGCCATTCTTTGTTCTGTAAACTTTTTATTTGAGTTTACTAACTCGAATAAGCGAACAAGAACAATTACTTTTTGTTTTTGAGTTAGTGTTTTATTGATTTTTTTAGAGATTCCTAGAATTCTAACAGAATCGCCTACAGATGTAAGTTTTCTTTTCTTCTTTGGTTTTTCTTCAGTTTCTGAGTTATCTTCTTTAGAGTTTTCTTTTTCTTTCTTTTTAAGATAATCAGATTTTTTATCGAATATCTGAATATATTCTTGGCAAATTTCTTCTGATACATATTGCCTTAACAAAGATATAGTAAACTCACGTTCACTTTCTTCAACACCATCATCTTGCTTTGATATAATAGCAAATAATTGTGCTATGGCTTTTAGTATCTCTTCACTCATATTATGTTACTATTAGTTAAGTTTAGTTATATTAACCATCATAACTAACAAGTTCAATCGGTACATCAACAATGTCAGCATATTCTTCTCCTGCTTCTTCCATATCTTCGTCATCTTCAGGAAAATACCATTTAACACTTACTTCTTTTCCATCTTCGTACATTTCTTCTAATTTCATTAATACATCGAGTAAAAGTTTAGATGAAGCTGTGTTGAAATATTCTAATTTGAATTCAAATATTATTTTTCCATCGGCTATTTCTGCATATTCTTCTAGCCACATTAAAAGTGGTTCGTAAAAAGCAGTAACATCTTCAGGCATTGATCTACCTGAGATTTGAAATATTTTATTTTCTGCATCGAAAATTATTCCAGGAGTATCGTCTGTACCTTGTATTTTAATTGTTTCCATAATTCTTTTTTTTATCTTTTAATTGTTGAAGTTAATATAAAAAATGATGTCTCATTATCAACATCTTTAAAAGTGTATACTAAATTATTACCCGTTTTGCGAGCAATATCAATAAATCCTAAACCGGCACCTTTTTTTTCTGATAAGTATCCTTCTTTTATTTGTTTCTTGTATAATGCTTTAAGTTCATCTTTGTTCATGCTATTAATTAAATCTAAAGATTCTTTTAAATCATCAACTTTTTCTTTTGCAATAAGGTTACCTGTTGTTATTTTATATTCTTCGTCTCCTTTGTGTACCATAAAAATTCCTCTTCCGTCTTTAGAATAAGAATTAATATTATTATCGGCATGTTTGCTAATGTTTTGCAGACATTCAACCATTACATGAAATACTTTCTTTTGTATTTTACCTTCTTCTTCTTCTTCTTCCATTTTTTTCTCGGTTAAAGAGGTAAAGGCTTTTGTAATGCTATGCGTGATTTCACCTTCGTAAACCAAACTAATGTCGTTTGACCGCATAACATTGTGGAAATCCAGAACTGCATTAATAAATAAATCGTTTAAACTATTATTTGCCATAATTTATTTTTTTAAAATTCAACTCCAATTAATAAAACATCATCTATTTGTTTGTAATTACCTTTCCAATCGATAAAGTCTTCAGCAAAATAATTAGAAAATTTAGACATTGAAAAATCTTTATTTTCCAATATTATTTCTCTAATTCGTTTTGCTTGGTATTTCTTTCTTGTTTTGTCGTTTAATTGGTCTGGTAAACCATCGGAGAAAATAAAGATTTTATCTCCTTTTTTTATATCTATTACGTAATTTGTAAAATTCTGTTCCTTTTTTTTGTGATGTGGTATTCCACCTATTGCTTTCCTATCTCCTTTGTACTGAATTAATTCTCCTTTTCTCAGTAAATAAAGTGGTCTGTGAGCTCCGGAATATTCTAATTGTTTAGTTTTTTTATTGTATTTACAAAAAGCTACGTCCATTCCGTCACGACTGTTTGCTCCTTCTTCATCTTGTCGTAATGTTTTTCTTACTCTGTAATGTAATTGGTCTAATATTTCGGAAGCTTGTTGTTCGTATTCTTGATCTACTATATTGTTTAATAAGAAATAGCCAATAAATGAAAGCAGAGCACCGGGAACACCATGACCTGTACAATCTACAGCAGCAAAATAGTTATTATCTCCTTTGTCGAACATCCAAGGAAAATCACCGCTTACAACATCTTTTGGTTTGTAAAAAATGAATGATTTTGGGAAAGTATTTTGTAGATTACCGGTTTTTGGTAAGATTGATCCTTGTATTCTTTTTGCATAGTTAATACTTTCTGTAATCTTTTTGTTTGTATTTTCTATTTCTATTTCAAACTCTTTTCTTACAGTAATATCGTGAAATACAAACAATACAGTTTCTATCTTTTTATTTTCGTCAAATTCTGGTATTGAATTAACTATAACAATACGTTTTCCAAATGAGCTTTCAAATTCTAATTCATCTTCTAGTTTAATAGGAGATTTTTTTAATTTATTTAATGTTTCTTTAAAGAATTCTTTTACTTCATTGGTAAATTTAATATCTTTAAGTGTATTATTATTAACAGTTTCTACTTTTAATCCAAAGTATTTTTCAAAAACAGGATTTGTATAATATAGTTTTCCTTTTAGATTAAATCTTAATATTAAATCGGGACTGTTTTCAGAAAGGGCTTGCATTTGTCCGCGTTTGCGTTGTTCACTTTCAGCAAGCTTTCTTATTGTTATATCTCTTGTGTTGTAAATAATACCTTCTATAGCCGAATCATGAAGCATATTCCTTCCTAATGCTTCTAACCAAACTAAATCGCCGCCTTTTTTATAATATTGAAATTCAACTTTTATCGGTTCTTTTGGATTTTTTATTAGTTCGTTAAATGCATTATCAACTAATTCTTTTGTTTCTGCTGAAACACGGCTCATTCCTCGTGCTCCAACGATTTCTTCTGGTGTGTAACCCAAAATATTTGTTACCGATGGACTTTCATACTTAACAACTCCATCTTTATCGTATATTGAAATAATCTCAGAAGCATTTTCTAATAAAGCGTACATTCTTTTTTGTGCTTCTTCTACTTCGTTTATTTTTATTTCTAAATCAGAATTTGTTTTTTCAAGTTCTTCTTGTGTAGCAATCATTTCTTCGGCATTCTGACGTAATTCTTCTTCGTTTTCTTGAAGCTCGTTTGTCATGCGTTGAGATTCTTCTAATAATTTATTAGTTTTATGATTAATTATTAGATTAAATAATGTTTGCCCTATTATTTCGCTTAAATCTTCAACAAATTCTATTACCAATTTAGGTATTTCGTCTTCTATTGCAGCAATTTCGATAACACCACGTAGTTTTTCATCGCTTATAAGCGGAACAATTAAAATGCTACCCGGTTTTTTTTCGCCTAAGATACCCGAAGATATTGTTACATAATAATCCGGTATTTCTTTTCTGTAAACAGTATCGAGTTCAAAAGCTGCTTGCCCTATTAAGCCATGTCCTATCTTAAACTCTTGATTAATATACTTTTTGCGACTATAAGCATAACTTGCATAATTTTTTAACAAATTTGTTTCTTCATCGAAAATATAAAACGAACCTTGTATTAGGTTTGTATAATCGACTAATGTTTTTAGTACATTATATGCTAAATCGTTTAAATCGGTATGTGCTCTCAGCACCGAAGAAATTTTATCTTTTCCTGTTATTAACCAATTCTGCTTTTTTTCTTTTTGGGTAGAAAATGCTAAATCATCTTTCATTTTGGTTAAGATTTTAAACAAAGGATCTCTTTTTTCTTCATCGTTAATTGTATTTGAAGAATAATTTCCTTTACCTATTTCCTCGGCGAATGATGATATTTTTGTTAAATAATTTTCTCTTTCTTGTATGTAATGTTCAAGTTTTCCTTGATCTTTTTGTATCTTTTTAGCTAATAAATATGCTGTAAATCCGAGTATTAATGGAGCCATATCGATAATAAAATGCATAGGATTTTCTACATGCATTTGCCATATCTGAGTAATACCATAGTTTCTATATATTAAATCGAATGTCCAAGCTATAATGGGAAACATAAAGCCGAAAGCAATACCAAATATTGGATACTTTCTTGTTTCGCAAGATAAGCCAAATATACCACAGGAGTTGTTATTATATTTTTCTGTCATTTTCTATTTTACATTAACTAAATTAATTGCTATTTTTTCAAGCATAATTTCTATTAATTTTCGTTTTGCTTCATCAATTTCGCTTAACGATGCAAACTCTGCTAAACCTATTACTTCATCATCAAAAAAAGCAGGTACAATAAATAATGATTTTGGATTTCCGTTTCCTAAACCGGATATTATTGTTATATATCCTTCGGGGATATCTGTTAGATATAATGATTTTTTATCTTTAACTACTTGACCGCTTAAACCTTCTCCTACAGAAAATTCTAAATTATCTTCCATTGTTAAGGCATATTCCCCCAATATTTTATATTTGTCATTATCTTGTTTTAGATAAAAGACTATCTGATCTAAATTAAAATTCTTTGCTATTTTGCTTAATTGTGTATTGATATATTTTTTTTGGTTTGTTTTCCCGTCTATATCATCAATTAAATTTACTGCATTTTCTAATTCATTCGCTTCTTCAATTGTTTTATCTTCTTCAGATTTATTTTCTATGTAAACTTTCTTTTCTACAACAACTTCAACTTCTTTCTCTACAATTGTTTTATTGAAAAAATTAATGATTACAATTGTTATTGCACTTATTGTTAATACAGCTGTAAAAGCTATCTTGTAATCTGGCATTTGGTTTAAAATCAATACAATAGCACTGCCAATTATTGGTAATAACAATATTAATGATATAAGGTTTATTTTATTCATAGTTTTTCGTTTAGTTCATTTAATTGATTTAGTAACTTGCTTATTTTATCGGTTGTTAATACATAATCCGGTTCTATTAAATCTAAAGCAGAATTAGGCATTGTTTTAATTTGTGCTTCTTTGGGGTCTTGAACAATTGTTAAACCGCCTAATCTTTTAACACTTTTTATTCCTTTTGCTCCATCTTTATTAGCTCCCGATAGTATTATTCCCACTAATTTTTCTCTAAAAGATGTTGATGCAGAGAAAAAAGAAAGGTCTATTGAAGGTCTGGAGTAATTTACCGATGGTTCTGTTGATAATGCAAAACGCTGACCATAATCGATATACATATGATAATTTGATGGTGCTAAATACACAACTCCCTTTTTTATTATGGTTTTGTCTTCGGGTTCTACAATAGGCAATTTAGATTTTATTTCAAGAGCTTCGATAAATCCTGAGCGTACGTGTTTTAATCGGTGTAAACACAAAAACACAGGATATTGAAAGTTTGCAGGCAAAGACGCTAAAATCTTTGTAACAACCTGAAAACTACCGGCACTCCCTCCTATTATTATACCTTTATACGACATTAATTATAATTTCTTTTTATAAATTTTTTCGGTTTTAGATACTTCTTCAAATACTTTATCCATTCCTTCCGAAGCAAAAATATTTTCCATTATACCTACAATAAAATAACCTCCGGATATAACACTTTCTTTAATAATATTTAAAACTTCGGTTTGCATTTTTAAATTAAAATATATTAACTTATTTCTATATAAAACAATATCTTGCCCTGTTGGCAACTGCGATCCTGATAAAATTCTAGAATCTATAAAGTTAATATTTTTAATTAATTCATCAAAATAATATTTTGCATTGCTATTTGTTGCATAATCTGATAGACTTCTTTTTCCTTTATATCGTTTATAATTAGCTTTGTTTAATTCTATTTGTTTTTCTGTAAAAACTGCATCTTTAATTGTATTTACAATTAGCTTAGAACATGTGCTAACAGTAATTTTAGCATTTTCAAGTACCCCTTCTTCTTTAAGTAATATTAGCATACTTATAAGCTCTTCTCCACTTGTACAAGATGGTATAAAAATTCTTATTTTTCCATTTATTTTTGGTAAAACATGATCTCTTAATTCTCGCCACATAGCAGGATCTCTAAACATCTCGGTAAATGGTATTGCTAATTGCGAGGTTAATAATTCAAGAGATAGTTTATTATTCTCGATTTTAGTTATTAAATCCTTATAATTCTTGATATTATTAGTTTTTAACAATTCTAATAATCGATTTTTATACGAAATGATACTATGATTAGAATAGTCTATCCCAAATCTATTTAGAATAGCTGTATTAATTTCTTTTATTTCTTTTAGTGTTAGATTCATTAAAAAATCAAATAATTACAATTCATTTAAATCTATAAGTAAATTACCTTTATCCTTTGTTTTATCCTTTTCAAAGCCGATAAAAATAATCATTTCTAAGTTATTTTCTTTATTAAAAATAGGTGTAAATGTTGAATATATCAATTTTTCTTCATTATTTATACATATATATTTAATTATCTTACTAACATACTGCTCTTTAGCATTATTGTAAATAGTGTTAAATTCTTTAATAAAACCTTTCTTTATTAAGTTTTTAAAAAGAAGTATTATCGTTTTTTATTCCAAATGTATTACCGAATACATTATTATACTTAATAATTATTCCCTTTTTTATCGATTTTGGCTGTTAAAAATATTAAAAATATCGTTACAAAACTATGACAAATCTTATGTCTTTTTATTTACAGCATGTTTTGGTATATTAATAAATAGTTTACTAATATTAAATTTAAAGCTTTTGATATTCGTCTAATACAAAACTTATTAATTCGGCTACATATTCCTTATGAAAGGAGAATTTAATGCCTGCCGTTTCATAAATTTCGGGTATTGTTTTAGAATATCCTAAACTAAGAGCTGCTTCGTATTGTTTTAGTGCTTCTAGCCTATTTTCTTTGTAGTTTTTCCATATTGCAATAGCTCCAAGCTGAGATATAGCATACTCTATGTAATAAAACGGTACTTCAAAAATGTGTAATTGTTTTTGCCAAGCATTTCTTACAAAATTTTTGTATTCGCTATAATCTATAACATTTCCGGAGAACTCATAAAAAATCTCTTGCCAAGCATCGTCTCGTTCTTTGTTGCTATGCTTAGGATTTAGGTATAGCCAATGCTGGAATTTATCTACCGTTGCAACCCAAGGCAAAACAGAGATAACTCCCTCTAATTGCGATTGTTTTGCACGTTTTAAATCTTCTTCATTGTCGAAAAATTCATTCCAATATTCCATAGAGATAAGCTCCATACTCATAGAAGCAAGCTCTGCTACTTCCGATGGTAGTCCTTTAAAATCAACTAAATCTAAGTCTTTGCTTAAGAAAGAATGCACAGCATGACCGCCTTCGTGCATCATTGTTTCTAAATCGCGTAAATTATTAGTTGAGTTCATAAAGATAAAAGGCACATTACTTTCGTAAAGCGGATAGTTGTAACCTCCCGGTGCTTTACCTTTGCGAGCATCTAAGTCTAAATATTTTAGCTCTTTCATTGTGTAAATGAAATTACCATATTTAGGATTTATTTTAGAAAAAAGCTTAATTGTTTTATCTACTAACTCATCGGTGTTTTTATAAGGTACAAGCGGTTTTCGCCCTTTTACATCAACATCTAAATCGTATGGTTTTAGTTCTTTATACGATAAATTGGCTTTTCTTTTTTCTTGTATTCGGTTAAGCAAAGGAACAATTGTTTCTTTTATTGTATTGTGAAATTCCAACACATCTTCAATTTTATAATCGAACCTCCCTATTTCTATGTGTTTGAAGTCTCTATAATTATCGAAACCAGTGTTTTTAGCAACTTGAGTACGTTTTTCTATTAGTTTAGTTAATAAATCGTTTAGCTTTTCTTTATCTTTTAATCTACGATTATTTATTAACTCGTAAACTTCTTTTCGTAATGTTCTATCATTCTCTTTTAGGTAGTTAGCAGCTTTATGTAAAGTAATTTCCTGGTCTTTAAATTTAATTGTCATAGCTGCTGCAATGGCTCCAAATTCTTGCTCGGCAGATTGCAACTCGGCAAGTATAGGTATGTTTTCTTCTCTAAAAAGTTCTATTCTTTGTTTTAAACTACGTATTGGAATTAAATATTCCTTTGTATCCAAGTCTTTTAGAAACTCAGAATTATAAAGCTTTTTATCTAATACATTAGATTGTTTATTTATTTCCGGCTCAATCTTACTAATAAAATACTCGAAACTCTCCGCAATCTCTTTGTTTTGAGTATCGCAAGTAGATTTAATATATCGCCAAGCAGCTTCTTCTTCCAAAACAGCTTCCAGCTCGCTACGGTCTTTTAAAAACTTTTCTAAATCATTTACCGATTTTATTTCCCGTTTTTCTAAATCCAAAAAAAATGGAGCTATATCGCCCCATTCCTTAATTTCGAGATTATCCGACAAGAACAGTCTCTTTATTTTCGAATTAATTAATTCCATCTATATTTTATTTATCGTCTTTCTCTTCTTTGTTTTCTTTTGCTTCTTCTTTTGCTTCTTCTTTTTCTTTTTCTTTTATTGCTTCCTTTGTTATAATATTGTTTTTATTAAGTATGTTATACCAATTAACAACCTTCTTAATATCAGAAACATAAACTCTATCTTGATCGTAATCAGGTAAAACTTCTTTAAAAAAACTTTTTAGTTCATCGTTACTCGATTTGTGACTAATAACCTCTTTTCCTTCAAATTTATTAAAAATATTTTTAAAAACATCAACTAAGATAACCTCTTGGTCTTCGGTATATATTGCAATATCTTCTAAAGAACTGATTTTGTGTGTTGAATAAACAGGCATTCTTTTTTTAGTTTCGATATGCTCTACAATTAATCCGTTCTTAATTTGAGATTTCATCTCGTATAATCCCGGATATCCCGAGATAGCTAATATTCCTTTCAACATATTTCTATTTTTTTTAGTTAGGCAAAGGTATAAATCCAAATTTATATCTACAATATATTTTATTAACATGTAAATTGTTTTATTGTTAAGAGTTTATGAAACTTTTATACAGTTTTAGCGTTTCTTAAAACTTAAACCAACCCAAGTTGGTATCGTGAAAATTTACAAGACTTACAAAAACAAGCCAAATATTAATTATAGAATTGAAATAAAAAATCGTTAACTAATGTATGTATAAATAAAAAAATGTATATTTGTAAAAAAACAAAAACTAAAGTTAAATGGAGGTTAAAGGTTCTGCTATAAAATCAACAAGTGAGTTTGTAAAAAAATATTTTACTAAGGATTATACAGATTGGTTTAATAGTTTAGATAAAGAAACACAAGATATTATAGAAAATACTTCTGTATCTAAGTGGTATTCAATAAAAGAAGGACTTATTCACCCTACTCAAAAAATAATTGAACATTTTTATGATAATGATATTAAAGGAGCATATGAAACAGGTCGCTACTCTGCAGATTCCGGTTTAAATGGAATATATAAGTTTTTTATAAAAATAGGTTCACCTAGCTTTATTATATCTAAGTCGGCAAGTGTATTTGGTACATATTATAAAAATGCTATAATGACTGTTATTTCAAAAACTTCAACAAGTGTAATTTTGGATATTAGCAATTTTCCAGAATATCATATCTT